>Ga0265596_1000627_pt1 | contig 19637 bp, 15 predicted proteins | sample saktaG_FD_190143 | JGI IMG/M metagenome (GOLD analysis project Ga0265596, IMG submission 190143) | Saline water microbial communities from Sakinaw Lake, British Columbia, Canada - sak_2013_06_06_60m | ecosystem: Environmental > Aquatic > Non-marine Saline and Alkaline > Saline ...
GCGCTTTTCCTGTCATGGTTTCTCCTGTAAATATTTCCGTGGATCGGCGATTTTCCCCTCGATAGCCGAAGCGGCAACAGTCGCCGGGCTGCCGAGATAGACTTCTGACTTCGGGCTGCCCATACGCCCGACAAAATTGCGGTTCGTAGAGCTGATGCAGCGTTCGCCGGCTGCCAGGATACCCATGTGACCGCCGAGACAGGCGCCGCAGGTTGGAGCCGAAACAGTCGCTTCGGCATCCATAAATATATCCAGCAAACCCTCTTTATTTGCTTGTTTCCAAATGTCTGTGGTGGCCGGTACAACAATCATCCGGGTATTCCGGGCGACTTTTTTGTCTTTCAGAATTTCAGCCGCTACCCGCAAATCCTCAATTCTTCCGTTGGTACAGCTGCCCAGGTAGGCCTGATCCACCGGAACATCACCGATCTGTGATACCGGCTTGCTGTTACTCGGCAAATGGGGAAAGGCAACCAGTGGTTCCAGATTCGATACGTCAATGTCAAACACCTGGCTATATTCTGCGTCAGGATCGCTAGTAAAAACTTTAAAAGTCTCATTTGTCCGTGCCTTGACATAATCGATCGTTTTCCGGTCAGGATTAATAATGCCCGATTTTCCACCGGCTTCGATGGCCATGTTACAGATTGTCATCCTGGCTTCAACGGACAAATCATCTATTAATTCGCCGGTAAACTCCATGGTTTTGTAGAGCGCACCATCCACACCGATCCGTCGGATAATTTCCAGGATCACATCCTTGGAATAGACACCTTTACCGAGTTTTCCATTCAAACGAAACAGGATACTCTCCGGCACTTTGAACCAGAGTTCGCCGGTAGCCAGGGTGGCCGCCAGGTCTGTACTGCCAACGCCAGTCGAAAATGCACCCAACGCACCGTGTGTTGATGTATGGCTGTCACCGCAGATAATCGTTGTTCCGGGACGCACATGTCCCTGTTCCGGCAGAAGCGCGTGACAGACGCCATGCCGTCCCAGATCATAAAACTGCTCAATGCCTTGTTCCTTCGCCCAGCGCCGGATCTTGGCAATCATTTCCGCCGACTTGATATCCTTATTCGGGACAAAATGGTCCGGCATGATAACAACCCGTTCCGGGTAAGCAACTTTCGACAAACCTTTTTCTGCCAGCATATCAATGGCCGGCGTGGTGGTCACATCGTGACACATGATTACATCGATTTCGGCATTGATCAATTCGCCGGGCTTGACAATTTCCCGACCGCAATGAGCAGCCAGTATTTTTTCAGTAATTGTACTTCCCAAACTCTACTCCTTTATTCCTGGGCCTGAATCTTCTCTCTGTAGTTCAGGGCTTTATTAATTCCTTTAATAATCGCTTTGGCGCTGGCGCGAATGACATCTTCATCCACTGCCCGGGCGACAAATACAACGAAATTTTCATCAGACAGTTTGATCGAAACATCGGCCAGGGCATCGGTCCCGCCGGTAATGGCTTTCAAATGGTAATCCTGAAGTTTCAACGACGAATCGACCAACTGCCAGATAGCGTTACTAACCGCATCCACAGGTCCGTCACCAAGTCCTGCGGCAATTTTCACCTCACCGTTTACCCGCAATTTCACCGAAGCCGTCGGTGTCATATTTGATCCGGTGACCACCGAAAATTCTTCCAGTTTAACAAATTGCTCCTCTTCTGTCAACTGATGGGTAATATCCCGGGCGATAGCGATGACATCGTCGCGCTCCACGGACTTTTCCTTATCTGCCAATTCCTTAACCCGATCGGTGATCTGAGTAATCGTTTCCTTATCTAATTGAAAACCCTCTTCTTCCAGAAGCGCTGACACAGCATGTTTACCCGAATGTTTGCCGATAACCAAGTTTTCACCAGTCCAACCGACCTCTTCAGGCGTCATGATTTCATAGGTTTGTTTGCTTTTCAGAATACCGTGCTGATGAATACCCGCTTCGTGAGCAAAAGCATTGACCCCGACGATCGCTTTATTACGCTGAATATCAATTCCCGTCAGATTAGACACCAAACGACTGGTCCGGTAAATTTCCTTTGTGTTCACGTTCACGACGACATTATAATAATCCTGACGGGTCACCAGATTCATGACAACCTCTTCCAGTGAAGCATTCCCGGCCCGTTCGCCGATTCCATTGATACAACCTTCCACCTGGGTTGCACCGGCCTCGACCGCTGCCAAAGAATTCGCCACTGCATTGCCCAGATCATTATGACAATGAACACTAATCACCACGTTTTGGGCTTCCGGTACTTTTTTAAAAAGATAGCGGATCCGATCGCCAAATTCCTTTGGTTCGGAATAGCCAACTGTATCGGGAATATTAATCGTTGTGGCCCCGGCGGTAATCGCCGCTTTTACCACATCGCACATGTAGTCCAGGTCTGTCCGGGCGGCATCTTCCGGTGAAAATTCCACATCATCACAATAGCCCCTGGCGCGTTTCACTGCTTTGATAGTCAGTTCGATGATCTCTTCCTTACTTTTCTGCAATTTCTTCTCGCGATGAACCTTTGACGTAGCAATAAACGTATGAATGCGCGGTTTTTCGGAATATTTCACTGCTTCCCAGCAACGATCAATATCAGCATCGTTCGCCCTGGCCAATCCACAAATCGTTGGACCCTTGACGTTCTGAGCCACCAGCTTTACCGCCTCAAAATCACCTTCCGAAGCGATTGGAAATCCCGCTTCAATGACATCCACGCCCAGCCGGGCCAATTGATGCGCAACCACCAGTTTTTCATTTACGGTTAAGGAAGCGCCAGGACTCTGTTCGCCATCCCGTAAGGTGGTATCAAAAATAATAATCTTCCGCTTTTCCATCATAACTCCTGTCTGTTAATTCCCGTTGCGGTTTTTCATTAAATAATAAGAAATACTGTCTGTTAATGCCTGCCAGCTGGCCTCGATGATGTTTTCCGAAACACCCACTGTGTTCCAGGTTTTTTTCTCATCACTGGATTCGATGAGCACACGGACCTTTGCCGATGTGGCAGCATTGGCATTAATGACCCGGACCTTGTAATCCGAAAGGTGCATATCGTCGATTTCCGGGTAGAAATTGATCAGCGCTTTACGAAGTGCTTTGTCCAGGGCGTTCACCGGTCCGACTCCCTCGGAGGCAGTGTGTTCCATGCGATCATTCACCATCATCCGAACAGTCGCCTCAGATCGGATTTCATCGGATTCATTTTTCTCAATCAATATCCGGAAACCCTGCAACGTAAAATAGTTTCGATATTCGTTTTTCAGTTTTTTAATCAATAACTCCAGCGACCCTTCCGCCGCCTCAAACTCAAAGCCTTCGTGTTCCAGCTGTTTCAATTGCCGGACAATTTCCGGAATTTTATCCTTATCGGATTCAAGATCGACACCCAGTTCATCGGCTTTGAAAACAATATTGCTTTTCCCCGACAGGTCGGACACCAACACCCGACGTTTATTGCCAACGGTTTCCGGTTTGATATGTTCATAACTGGCGGAATCCCGCATGACAGCACTGACATGAATGCCACCCTTGTGAGCAAAAGCGCTCTTGCCAACAAACGGTGCGTTATTGGGATGAACCAGGTTGGCAATTTCACTGACATAATGGGACAACGCTGTAATTTTGGCCATATTTTCCGGAGGAATACACGTATATCCTGCTTTCAACTGCAGATTCGGAATAATACTGCAAAGGTTTGCATTTCCGCTGCGCTCGCCGTAGCCGTTGATAGTGCCCTGAACATGGACACAACCATTCTGGACGGCAGTCAGGCTATTTGCCACCGCCAACCCTGAATCATTATGAGCGTGAATCCCGAGTGGAACAGACGTATTCTCTTTAACGATTTTTACAATTCCCGCCACTTCATTGGGCAATGAGCCGCCATTGGTATCGCAGAGCACTAAGACATCGGCACCGGCTTTTTCAGCTACATTCAGTGTGTCCAAAGCGTAGGCGGGATCGTCTTTATAGCCGTCGAAGAAATGCTCCGCATCGAAGATTACTTCTTTGTCATTCGCTTTCAGAAACTCAACACTTTCACGGATCATATCAAGATTCTGCTGCTTAGTCACCCGCAGGGCTTTCTCTACATGAAAGACCCAGGTCTTACCGAAGACCGATACCGCCGGTGTCTCCGCTTCCAGTAGAGCCAGAATATTCGGGTCCTCTTCCACTTTATTCTTCGCATGTTTCGTCGATCCAAAAGCAACAATCCGGGCCTGTTTGAATGTTATATCTTTCGCTTTCTTAAAAAACAAAACATCCTTGGGATTCGAGCCCGGCCAGCCGCCTTCGATATAGTGAATGCCGAATTCGTCCAGTTTTTTCGCAATGTGCAGTTTGTCTTCCAGCGAAAAGGAAATATTTTCACTCTGGGAACCATCCCGCAGCGTGGTATCGAACAGTTTTACTGTTGAGGTTCGCATATCATTTTCCTTTTTTCAGCCAGGCCATCATCCCACGTAACTGCTTACCGGTTTTTTCGATCAGCAGCTCATCGTGTTCACGCCGCAGGGCATTCAATGTCGGACGCCCGGCTTGATTTTCGAGGATCCATTCTTTCGCGAAGCGTCCATCCTGGACTTCCCGGAGAATGGCCTTCATTTCCTTTTTTACATCATCATTAACCAAACGTGGTCCCCGGCTCATACCGCCGTATTCCGCCGTATCGCTAACGGAGTAATACATCCCGGCGATACCGCCTTCGTAAAACAGATCGACGATGAGTTTCATTTCATGCAGACATTCAAAATAGGCGATTTCCGGCTGATATCCGGCATCAACCAGAGTTTGAAAACCGGCTTTAATCAGTTCCGAAACACCGCCACAAAGCACGGCCTGTTCTCCAAAGAGATCGGTCTCGGTCTCTTCTTTGAAACTCGTTTCAATAATGCCAGCCCGACCAGCACCAATACCGCAGGCGTGGGCAAGAGCCAGGTCTTTGGTTTTTCCGGTAGCATCCTGGTAAATAGCGATCAGGGATGGTACACCGGCACCAATCTCATACTGACGTCGAACCAGATGGCCGGGACCTTTTGGCGCAACCATGTAAACATCCACGTCTTTCGGTGGCACGATCTGTCCGAAATGAATATTGAAACCATGAGAAAAAACCAATGCTTTGCCCGGAGTCAGGTTCTGTTTTACCTCGTCGGTATAGATACGTTTCTGCAATTCATCGGGAACCAGTATCTGGATGACATCGGCTTTGGCGCTGGCTTCGACTGCCGTCATCGGTAAAAATCCATGACTGACCGCCAGTTTATAATTATCACTGCCTTTAACATCCGCAACAATCACAGTGTAACCGCTTTCCCGCAGGTTCTGGGCCTGGGCATGGCCCTGACTGCCATAACCAATAATCGCTATTGTTTTTTCCTTTAATACTTTCTGATCTGCATCTTTGTCGTAATACATCTTAATCGCCATTTTTATTATCTCCTTTTTTGGGTGTTTGATATTCAGCCATTGCAAATTCGCCGCTACGGATATATTCCTGAATTCCATACGGACGAACCATTTCAATAAACCGGTCTATTTTCCGGGGCGTTCCGGCCAGCTCCAAAATCACATGATCCGTCGCCACATCGATTGGATTGGCCTTGAACACCTGCATCAGATGGAAAAAGTCAGTCCGGTTTTTCTCGTTTACTTCCAGTTTCAGAATAATGTACTCCCGGACAATATAGTTATTCTTATGAGATATGTCCGTTACCCGAACCGTATCGACAAGTTTGTTCAACTGTTTGATGATCTGTTCGATGTGCTCATCGCTTTCCTGCACAACCACGCTAATTTTATAGACATTCGGGTCTTCTGTCGGCGCACCGATAGCGCTCTCAATATTATAGCCTCGTTGTGATAGCAGACCGGATACCCGGGCGAGAACACCGGTGCTGTTTAAAACGGTTATGATTATTGTATGTTTTTCTACCATGATCAATCTCCCATCATCATTTCGCTTAGTGGTTTCCCTGCCGATACCATGGGAAACACATTTTCTTCGCGGTTTACAAAAAATTCCATCAATACCGGACCATCGTCAGATAGACCCTTTTGAAGAACCTTATCAACCTCATCCTTGTTTTCAGCCCGATAACCGCGCATTCCGTTTGCTTCGGAAACCTTAACCAAATCCGGGATATATTTTTTGGGACAATCACCTTGCGGTCCATGGCATTCATCCGGACAATCCGGCGTCTCCATCAGGCAAACTCGTGAATACCGTTTCTTCCAGAAAAGATCCTGCCACTGGCGCACCATTCCGAGATATGAATTATTCAATACGATCACCTTAACCGGAATACGGTTAATCGCACACGTGGCCAGCTCCTGGATATTCATCTGGATACCGCCATCGCCGGAAATGCAAATTACCTGGGTATCCGGATTTGCAACAGCAGCACCCATGGCCGCCGGCAGACCGAATCCCATCGTTCCAAGACCACCGGAGCTCAAAAATTTCCGTGGATGTCGGTAATGACAGTACAACGCCGACCACATCTGATGCTGACCAACATCTGTCACTATAATCGAATCAGTATTTGCAAATTCATTTAATCTTTCAATCACATATTGCGGATTCACCGTCCCATTTCCGGTATTTTTATAGATCAGGGGGTATTTCTCTTTCCAGAATTCCGTACGCTCATTCCATGAATTTTTCGCCCTTGGTTTAACTTTTTCAATCAATTGCTGTAAAACGGCTTTAGCATCACCAACGACGGGAATATCAGTTTTGACATTCTTTCCAATTTCAGCCGGATCGATATCAATATGCACTATCGTTGCATTTTTCCCAAAAGTGTGCCGCGGACCGGTAATTCGGTCATCAAAACGAACTCCAATCGCAATCATCAGATCACACTCAACAAGCGCTTTATTTGCAGCCACTCGTCCATGCATGCCGGGCATTCCCAAGAAACAGGGGTAATCAAAGGGAACCGATCCCAGTCCCATCATTGTAACAACCACCGGGATTTGGGTTTTATCAATGAATTGTAACAGCTCATCGGTTGCGCCGGCACTGATAATACCGCCCCCGGTGTAAAGCAGTGGTTTCTTGGCATACGCTATTGCGTCCACCAATTTTTTAATCTGACCGGTATTGCCTTTTTTGACCGGTTTATAGCCTGGCAGTTCCACCGATTCCGGGTAACTATAATTCTTTAATTTTGCATTGGCCACATCCACCGGAATATCAATCGACACCGGCCCCGGTCGCCCCGTCCGCGCAATATAAAACGCCTCTTTAATGATTTGCGGTAAATCTTTGACATCTTTGACCAGGTAATTGTGTTTACAAATTGAGCGGGTCAACCCGACCATATCAGTTTCCTGAAAGGCATCAGTCCCGATATTTCCGGTCGCCACTTGCCCACTGATCACCACAATCGGCGACGAATCCAGTTTTGCTGTTGCAATACCGGTAATGGTATTGGTCGCTCCCGGACCGGAAGTAACCAGACAGACCCCAACTTTACCCGTTGACCGGGCATAACCATCAGCCGCATGCGTAGCCCCCTGCTCATGCCGGGTTAGTAAAAACTTAATATCCCTAGTTGAGTAGAGCACATCGAAGATCGGGATGACTACACCGCCGGGATAGCCGAAAATAGTATCAACCCCTTCTCTTCTCAATCCATCTATTAATATTTCTGCTCCATTCATAATAACCTCATATTTATCCATCAATTTTAAATTTTTAATATTGCACCGTTACTGGCAGAGGAGGCCATTTTTGCATAACGTCCCAAAACACCATAATCCACCCGTGGCTTTGGTGCTTTCCAGCCACTTTTTTTGGCTGCAAGTTCATCATCGCTAAGTAACACATTTATTTTCCCGGCTGGAATGTCAATCGCAATTCGATCACCATTTTGAATTAATGCAATCGGCCCACCGTCTGCCGCTTCCGGAGCAATATGCCCGATACAGGCGCCCCTGGTCCCACCGGAAAAACGACCGTCAGTGATCAACGCTACACTTTCACCCAATCCTTTGCCCATGATATAAGAAGTCGGTGACAACATTTCCTGCATTCCCGGACCGCCCTTGGGACCTTCATAACGAATCACCACTACATCGCCGGTTTTAACTTTGTCAGCCAGAATACCTTCGCAGGCTTCTTCCTGGCTGTTGAAAATCACAGCCGGACCTTCAAATACCCGCATTGATTCGGTAACCCCGGCATATTTGACTACACTGCCTTCTGGTGCAAGGTTACCACTCAGCACCGCTAATCCTCCTGTATTACTATAGGCATTCTCCAATTTGTGGATAACCGCCTCATCTTTTATTTCAGCATTTTGAATATTCTCAGTCAGGGATTTTCCTGTCACGGTAATGCAATTTCCATCAATCAACCCGGGTTCCCGGGAAATTTCGTTCAGGATAGCACTGATTCCACCCGCCCGATCCACATCTTCAATATGAAATTCACTTGATGGTGACACCTTACAGATATTCTTCACTTTTTTAGAAAGGTCGTCAATGCGTTTGATATCATAATTAATCCCCGCTTCAGCGGCAATCGCCAAGGAGTGCAAGACCGTATTGGTTGAACCGCCCATGGCCATGTCCAGCACCATCGCATTATCAATAGATTTGCGGGTAATAATTTCCGAGGGTTTCAAATCTTCTTTTACCATTTCAACAATGCGCCGACCGGCCTGACGATACAGATCCTTTCTGCGTTCATCTTCGGCAAGAATTGTCCCATTACCCGGCAGGGCAATCCCAATAGCTTCACAGAGACAGTTCATGGAATTGGCGGTAAACATTCCGGAACAGCTGCCCCAACCGGGACAGGCGTTTTCCTCGATATCAGATAGTTCTGCTTCCGTTATTTTTCCATCCTGAAAAGCGCCAACTCCTTCAAACACGGAAATGAGGTCAACGGTTTTACCAGTTGATGTTTTACCAGCCCGCATCGGTCCGCCGGAAACGAAGATCGTCGGAACATTGACCCGCGCTGCCGCCATTAGCATCCCAGGAATAATTTTGTCGCAATTTGGAATACAGACCAACGCATCAAAACAATGTGCCCTCAGCATCGTTTCAACAGAATCGGCAATTATTTCTCGGCTGACCAGACTGTACCGCATCCCCATATGTCCCATAGCAATTCCATCACATACCGCAATCGTGTTGAATTCAAACGGTAAACCGCCGGCATTATAAACAGCGTCTTTGACGATTTTCCCGACAGAATCAAGTTTGACGTGTCCGGGAACGATATCCACATAGGAGTTGGCAATAGCGATAAACGGTCGATCAAAATCACTCCGCTTTTTTCCAGTGGCACCCAACAAGGCTCGGTGAGGTGCTCTTTCAATTCCTTTTTTTACCTGATCACTTCGCATAATATTTCCTTTTCTATTAATAAAAAAACCCCTTCCGTTTCGGGAAGGGGTTTAAATTTTTTTATTTTCACCGTAATTTAAATGGCCCCTTCCCTCCGGTCTACGAGTAGAATAATCAGGCTAATTAGGGTAATAATGTGCAATATTGGGCTATTTAAATTCATTTCATTAATCATTCAAATTGTTGATCTGGATTTTAACCCAATTAAATTTAAGTGTCAATTAAATTTTGATTTAACGGGAAGATTTTATCAGTTATATTCTAAAATTGTTCCAATTCTCGACTATTATTAATACTTTTTGTTGTATTTATTTTATTGAAAGAAAAATCATTATGCGTCAGTTCCTGTTTATATTTTGTTTATTGAGTCTCACCCTTTCAGTCCCCGCAGAATCTTACAAAAAAGTTCAGATATATTTTGCCGATCGGATGGAATTAGGGGAAATTCTGCGATCAAATCTGGAAATCGATCACACCGAAATTCAGAGTGATCAATCCATCATTGTTTATCTCAGTGAAACCGAATATCAACGATTACAATCCAGTGGCTATCGTCATAAAGTATTGATTGATGACTGGCAGGAATACTATCGCAACAAACAAAAAATGACAGCCTTGGAAAAACAAACCCAACTTAAAGAAAGTGCCCGCCACTACAATGTTACCGATTTTAAATTTGGATCTATGGGCGGTTATTACACATTTGACGAGATTATCGCCGAATTGGATAGTATGCACGCCAAATATCCTCACATCATCAGCGCTAGGGATTCCATTGGACACAGTATCGAAGATCGCGCATTGTGGGCGGTCAAAATTTCTGATAATCCCGACATTGAGGAAGATGAGCCGCAAGTCTGTTTTGATGCGCTGATCCATGCTCGGGAAGGCGCTTCTAACAGCACAGTGATGTATTTCATGAATTATCTGCTTGAAAACTACGGGAAAGATTCTGTAGTCACTTATCTTGTGGACAACCGGGAAATCTATTTCCTGCCCTGCCTGAATCCCGATGGCTATGAATACAATCGCCTGACCGATCCTAACGGTGGCGGCATGTGGCGTAAAAACCGGCGGGACAACGGTAACGGTTCTTACGGAGTAGACCTTAACCGGAATTATTCCATCGGCTGGGCCTGGGATGATGAAGGTTCCAGTGCCGATGGGTACTCCGAAGTGTACCGCGGTACATCGGCAATTTCTGAACCTGAATCCTACTATTTCGCCGAATTCATTAAATCCAAATCCATTATAACTCATATCAATTATCACACTTACAGTAATATCATCCTCTATCCCTGGGGTTATATCCCGGATCCGGCGCCGGATGCAGAGATTTTTTTTCAATACGCACAGGATATGAGCCAATATAATGGTTATACCTACGGCGGCGGAGACGCTATCGGGTATTACTCCAATGGCACTCAAACTGACTGGATGTACGGTGATCAGACCGATAGTAAAAATAAAATCTTTTCCTTTGTTGTCGAGGTTGGGACGAGTAGTGATGGATTCTGGGCTGACGAAAACCGTATTATTCCCCTGGCAGAAGCCAATGTGGGGGCTAATCTGTATCTCTGCTGGTTACCGGGGGGATTTGTTTCCATCGCCGGACATGACTTCCAACAGTCTCTTTTCCTGCCGGGAGATTCCATTGCCTGTGATGTAATTATCAAAAATCGCGGATTGGCTGCGCTTGATAATATTTATGTTGAAATTGAATCACTGTCCGATTATGCCCGGATCAGTGAACCACGTTATTCGGTTCGGCCGTTACAGGTCTGGGAGTCCGACAGCATTTCAGTCAGTTTTCAGTTATCACCGGAGACTCCCGTCGGCGAACAGATTAAACTCGCTGCCAAAACATTTTACACTAATCTCTTAATGGACACCGACACCCTGACGTTTTTTACCGGGATGCAGACCGCCCTATTTGCAGATTCAGGAAACGCTTTTGATTATAACTGGGACCAATACTTTACAAGCAGTTCAAATATTTGGGAACAGACGGACACCGATTTCCACAGTTCACCAAGCGCCTATACCGATTCCAGGAATGGTAACTACGCTTCTAAAATCACAACGTCTATGACCCTGGCAGAACCAATCGATTTGACCGGATATAGCCAGGCTCGACTATCCTTCTGGACCCACTATGCAATTGAAACCAACTGGGATTGCGGCATGGTACAGATCAGTACCGACAGCGGAGCAACATGGACATCTTTGAATGGTCGGTACACCAGCCCCGGCTCAGGGACTGGCGCCCAAATCAAGAATATGCCGGTTTATCACGGTTATCAAACCAATTGGGTGCAGGAAGACATCGATCTTTCTGCCTATTCGGGAACGGAAATATTACTGAGATTCATCCTGAAAGCAGACGACTATGTGGAATACGACGGCTGGACTATTGATGACATCTGTATTTATTATTACGATCTTGAGAACGCCGCTAATTCAAATGCCAAACCGCTCACAAAATACAAATTCTCAATGCAGCAAAACTATCCAAATCCGTTCAACCCGAAGACCCAAATCCACTACCAAATTGAAAAAGCAGAATTGGTAAACCTGACTATTTATAATTTACTTGGAGATAAAATAATAGAACTGATCGATGAACATCAGATTGCGGGCAATCATAGTTACAATTTCAATATCAATAGCATACAATCCAAACTCAGCTCCGGTATCTATTTTTATGTTTTACGATCGGGCAATCAGCAATTAATTCGTAAAATGATGGTCCTGAAATAAACCAATCGAAATTTATATGAACTCAATCCCTGCAGATATCACTAGCATTCAAAAACGCCTTGAAGCAGTAAGTGACCCGAAGGCGATTCCCTTCATGGCGAAATACGGCATTACGCCGGAACAGACGTACGGCGTCAAGGTGCCCCATCTTCGGGCCATTGCTAAAGATTATCGTAAAAATCACAACCTGGCGCTGGCGCTCTGGAAGATTAACAACCGTGAAACCCGCATTCTGGCCACGATGATCGATGATCCGAAACAGCTCAGTGAAAATCAGATTGAAGCCTGGGCAATGGAATTTGACTACTGGGAAATCTGCGACCAGGCCTCATGAATCTTTTTGAAAAACACCCGCTGGATCGCAACGGACGCTTTAAGAGAATTGAAAAGTGATGCCGTTCAGCAGCGACTGAAAGACTGTTTTTTAAAAAACCACGAAGCCACTAAGGCACGAAGATTTATAGCTTTTGTCGTTTCCGGCTTAATCCCAACCTTGCGAGGGTTTCATGCTAAACGTGATTTTACAAAAACAGCAAACCGTCGCAAGGGTTTAGAGTTCCCCAAATACAAATTGGGAACCAATAATTATTTGTTAATCTTCGTGTCTTGGAGACTTTGTGGTAGAAAATCCTAAAACGTCTCGTAAAACAGTGGCGGCGCGACAACTTTATGGTCACAAATCCGAAAGGCTTTCAGTAATTGCTGTTCCGCTTGCTGCCAGGCAGTTTTATCCGGTGCGTGGATGATCGCCAGAGGTTCACCTTTTTCAACGACATCACCAATTCTTTTCTCGATGATAAACCCGACTTCCGGTTTGATTTTATCCGTCAATGACCGGCGGCCAGCGCCCATTTCGAGGGCCGACATGCCAATCATATATGAATCAACTGCCTCGATGAACCCGTTTTCTGTTGAATTCACCGGTGCGATGACTGTCGCTTTTTTATAGTTTTCAGGATTGGTAACCATATCCACATCACCGCCCTGGTTTTTCACCATCATCAGGAATTTTTCCCATGCCTTGCCGGATCGGATTGCCTCTTCCAATCTGGTCCGGGCTTTATCAAAGGTTTTTTCAATCCCTGACAGCACTACCATCCACGCCGTCAGATGTAGGGTAATTTCGATCAGATCAGCCGGGCCGCCACCTTTCAGGACATCAATGGATTCAACCACTTCCAGCCAGTTGCCGACCGCTTTCCCCAGTGGCTGGTTCATATCCGTGATCACCGCTTTGACATTCAGACCAAAGTGTTTACCAACATTTTTCAACTGTTTGGCCAGTTTCTGGCTCTGATTGTACTCCGGCAGAAATGCACCGTTACCGGTTTTGACATCCAGAACAAGTCCGTCAATTCCCTCGGCAATTTTTTTGCTCAGGATACTGCCGCAGATCAGGGGAATCGATTTTACTGTGGCAGTTACATCTCTCAAAGCATACATTTTCCGGTCTGCGGGGACAACTTCCTTTGTCTGCCCGCCCATGGCCAGTCCGTATTCCTCCACCAGGCGGATAAACTCCTTTTTCGACAACATGACGTTGAAATTCGGGATGCTTTCCAGCTTATCCAGGGTTCCGCCGGAATGCCCCAGACTGCGCCCGGAGAGCATCGGCACCACACAACCAACCGCATTGGCCAAAGGCGCCAGAATCAATGATACCTTATCACCCACACCACCAGTACTGTGTTTGTCCACTTTGAATGTTTTTATATGTGAAAGGTCAATCGTCTCGCCGGAATGCAGCATGATATCCACCAGTGCAATTGTTTCCCGGTCAGTCATGCCTTGGAAATTCACCGCCATGAGCCAAGCCGCCATCTGGTAATCCGGTACGTTACCGGTTACATAGGCACCGATAAAATTCTTTATTTCGTCGCTCGTATGTTCTTTGCCAATTTTTTTCTTTTCAATGAAATCAGTGGGAATCATAATTGCTCCACGGGTTTATTTATTTTTTGTCGTCGTTTGAAAATCCGTTTCAATTTTGAAAAATTCAATGCCCGGTGTTCAAATGAAGCATAATAGGTCAAATAAATACCAACCAGCAACAGTAAAATATTGGGGGTCCACATGGCCCAGAAGGGTGAAATAATCAGCAGATCGGCCAATTCCTCACCGCCAACCAGAAACACATAATAGAGCAGAAAAAACAGCAAGCTCAGCAGCGCCGGAACAGCGATTCCACCTTTTTTCGTAATGACCCCCATAGGCGCGCCGATCAGGATAAAAAAGACACAAGCCATGGGAATTGAAAACTTTTTATGAATTTCAACTTCATACTTATTGATCTGTTTCTGATAACTCAATGCGAGATTAATTTCACCCTTGATCCGGGAATAGATCGAGTTCAGACGCTTATTTCCTGTTTGAGCGGCTTTGCCAGACAATAACAGCAAATTTTCAGATTTCTTTTGATCGATCAGTTTTTTAATCTCATCCAGATTATAAACCGTAACGGTATCCAATTCATTTTCAATTAGTTTCTGAATTTTAGAATAAACCTTATCTCGTTCACGGGTGTATTTTTCTACATTTTCCCACATCATGGCGATCGTCATTTCCCGGTCACCTCGACGGGCCGATTCGCGGCGTTCCAGCATTAGGTTATCCACGGGTATTGCAATCCGGTGTTTCTCGAAATCCGTACGTCGGTAATCTTCCAGGTTTTCCAGGTCCAGCTCGTGGATTTCACCGGAAAAAAGCGTAAACAACACCGTATTACCATCAACTTTCAGATAACCGCTATCAGCATAAATGGTGGTCTGGACCGATTGAGAATCTTTGTTGTAAATGGTCAATTTCCGCAGACTGTCGCCAACTCGTTCCTTAACATAAATGGAATAGTCCGGGATTTCGTCCATAAAATATCCCGGTTCGATGTTCAGTCCGGGCCGCTTCCGGTAAATATCTCCGGCCAGCAGACGGGCTTTATGGTTGAAGTCGGGTAAAATATAATTGTGAAAATACATCATAAAAACGCTGATCAATATTCCAAAGATAATACCAGGCCCCAGAATCGTCGAGAAACTGATTCCACTGGCCCGCATCGCCGTAATCTCGTTGTCTTCGGCAAGACGTCCGTATGCCATTAACGCAGCGACCAAAACCGCCATGGGGATTGACATGGCGATTATCCAGGCAAGATTCAGGTATAAAAACTCGAAAATTACCGATATCTGAAGCCCCTTACCCAGGAGACGATCCACCGATTTAAACAGGAAATTCGAGAGCAGAACAAAGGTTACCACACTGATCGAAAAAAGGAATGGAAATATCAGTTCCCGGTAAATATATCGGGCGCCGATCCAGGCACCACAAAAAGAGAATAATTTTCGATAAAGTTGCTTCATTTTGCAAAATATACAGTAATCACCACACTTTTCATACGCCTTATTATGCCCAAAGGGTGTGAAATCGGACTTTTCCAAGTATATTTATCAAAGGTTTTTATTGTTTTTCAGTCCTTAACGCATTAAACTTTTTCATTGCAGAAAGGATTAAGTTTTTGAGTAGATGGCGATTTTTAAACTTCACTTTGATTATATCTCTGATTTTGCTTTTTGTTTCTCCTTTTTTTCAATGCAGTCAACCCGTCGCAACCGACGGCCCCAAATTCATTCTGCAAAATCCACAGACCCTGATCCCGAACATCATATCCAATTATGTAACCTCTTCACGATTTGATTCCGACGGCCAAACCATCATTTTTAACGGTCGGCTGGACGGGGATTCCTGGGATTGTGTCTACACGATTCCGGTTCAGGGTGGAGATTATCGTAAAATTATTGAATCTACCGACGATTTACTCTTCCCCGCTTTTTCCGATGATCGAAGTAAAATAATTTACGCTCGGGGATTCGCCCGGCAGATTGCGCTGTACGATACTGAATCCGGAGAATCCACTGAGTTACCAATTTTCGGTAACACGCCAATACTTCTTCCGGACAATGAAACCATACTCTACTCAGGAGTTATTGACGCTAACCTTAAACTATATCACATCCCGACCCGCCAATCGAAAAACCTGACCGAATCCTGGGTGAGTACCAATTTTTCACCGATTCTGCTAAGTGACGACTTCCAGTTACGCTGGGTTGAAAAACTTCGAAATGGTTTATACAAATTAAATCGCGGGAATCTGGAATCCAATAAATCAAGCAGTTTTCATACAAACAGAAAGGCAATTTACGGTATAACTGCAAGTCCAAGCGGTCAGTGGAATCTGGTCAATTTTTTGGACGGTTCTCTGATTGGAGTCCACGGAAAAGATTCAACAATCGCAATGGTTGAAATTCAGATTGATAGCGATGATCAATCCCAAATGCCTTTAATCTCATTACCCGACTGGTCAATTAATGGCTCAAAACTCGTTTACACATCGGTGCCGTCGGAAAAATTCGCCAGCATCAATCCCTTTTTCAAATATGGTTACTATAAAGCGGATCTGGTTGTTGCCAACCTGAAATGGGAGAAAATCAATAACGGTGATATCGTTCGCCCCCTGTCTCCTCAAACAGTTTCACTATTCCCGGAACCTTCATCCACAAGCAGTCCGGTAGCAACTGCACAAAAAACCAACAATCCTCCAATAATTACTTCGACGCCACCGGCAACTGTACTTCAGGGTGATGTTTTTATTTACCGGGTAAACGCTGTCGATATCGACCTATTTGATAATTTGGAATATAGACAAACTGATGGTCCTCTGGATGCTGAAATGCTCGCCAAATCGGGCATTCTCTATTGGATCGCCGGTGAACCCGGTGACTATCAATTTGCGGTTGCTGTTTCCGACAACAGCGGGGAAAGTGACCGTCAGACATTCACCGTCAATGTACTGCCAAAACCAGACTGGAGAAGAAGCCAATTTATCCACAAGTCAGCACCGGAAATCCGAAATGAGTACCTGGCCGGCCTGGTTTTTAAAGATCCCAACAATGACGGTTTTCTCAGCCCCGGTGAGAATGCCAGCCTGCTTATCGATCTGAAGTCCCGCAGCGTTGCCATGGACAGCGTAAAATTGCAGCTATTAACAACGGTATTTTCCGGTGAAATCGAGATGGAACACGAACTGGTTTTTGAGCACTGTATTCCGGGACAATGGAGTCGAAAAATTATTCCTCTCAAGGGTCTTGAGGGATTACAAAACCGGCCCATTGTCATCCGTGGCATTCTTCAAAACTCAAACGGTATCAGCCTTTTACCCGCTAGTCTTGTCATTTCAGCAAAAAACCCCGAAATAAAAAACTAGATATAAATCACATCAATCTGAAACTTTTCTCACTTTCAGTTGTCAAATAAACAGGAATCACTTGACGACATGGATAATGAACAGTATATTCAACCAGATAAAAAGGATAAAATCATGAAGACAATATCTCTAAAAATCACCATTCTGGTTATCGGTATCTTTGTTTTGTCCGGTTGCTATACACAATTATCAGAACCGATTTCCCGGGAGGAGTATTATACCGAAGAAGAATATGATATCGAACCGGATACGGTTTATCAATATCAAGAAGCCGAAGTATCGGAATATAACATGGGTTACCGTGATGGACTCCGGGATTTTATGAATGATAACTTATGGTACGGGTATAATTCAAACAGTTATTTCTATTCCAGTCACAGACCCTATTGGGATTCACCCTGGAGCTACCACCACTCGTTCTATCTTGGTGTTTACGACCCCTTCTTTTACGATCCATTCTGGGATTGGGGATATGCCGGATACTATTCTCCCTATAATTATTACGGATATAACAGCTGGTACAATTATCCCTATTCGAGGCAATACTACAGTCATGGATATTATTACCACCGTCCCAGATATTATCACAGTGGATACACAAATACCAAAAAGGTTTCTGAGGGACGAGAGCAGCTCTCGGCAAACCGACAACCGGCCAGTAGCGCTTCGTCCGCCAGTCGGGCAAGCCGCGTTCCAGTTAGTAATAATTCTGATTTTCAAAATACTATGAACCTGCCGATGGCCGCCGGTAGCGGAGCCAGTTCCACGGTTTCCGGTAGTTCCCATCCCAGCGCCCAATCACTGCCCGATGGTATTGTCAAATCGGATAAAAACGCCCGAAATATGCAGACTCTTGGTGTCCGGCCAACCAAATCAGATGGCAAAGATGTTCCCGGATTTCAGACAACATTGATTCCCCCCACACGACTCGAGACAAAGCCGATTAAAAGCAGATCGACTTCCGGTTCCAGCACTAAAAGGACTCTCACGGCACCAGTAAAAAAGAGTTCCTCGTCCAGAAGGTCATCGCCACCGGCAAAATCATCATCTTCTTCATCAGAGACTAAAACCATCTCAACTCCAAAATCCAACTCTGGTTCTTCATCAAGTAGTTCGTCAGGATCCAGATACAGAGCTCCTGCTAAAAGTAGTTCCAGCAGCTCCTCGAGTAGTCGCAGTTCCAATAGTTCATCCTCACGATCTAGTTCATCAAAGAGTTCGTCATCGAAATCATCGTCTTCAAAAAGTTCATCAAAGAAAAGTAAATAGCAGGAGTATTTTGTATGTCTCTGTTCCGAAAAATTTTTACTATCCTGGCAATCACACTTTGCATACCCGGTTTTCTCTTAGCTCAGTTTCTCAGTGAACCGATGAGTGTTGAAGCTTTGAGACCTTTTTGGGCTATTAACGGATTTGGAGCGTCGTCATTTTCACTCCAAAATAACACATTATTGTCCGGCGATATATCCTCCACCCAGTCCAACCCGGCATTTCTGATTAATATAAATCGGCCAAAAGCCAGCCTGTCAACTAACAATTTATTCAATAACTATAAATCTAGTTTGAATGGTACAAGTTCAGGAATAGATTCTGAGACAAATACCTTTCATACTGATTATTTTGGTTTTGCCTATCCGGTTCCCGTATATCAAGGCAACATGGTATTGGCGGTTAGCTACGAACCATCGGCTTACTACTACTCTTCCTTGAAAAGCAAGGGAACAACCACATTCACACTTGGTGACGTCACAGAAGAGATGGATATTGAAGAATCCGGAGCCATGAATACATTGCGCTTTGCCGGAGCTATAGAATTCATGCCTAATTTTAATGTTGGTCTTTCAATGAATTTTCACAGCGGCAATCGCAGTTACGAATCAATTAAAACTGAAAACGCTGAAACGATTGATACCGGTACCGATGATTATCCTGATATCAGTTATCTCGAAATCATTAAGCCCGAGTACAATGGTTTTAATATGGATCTGGGGATGACCTATCAGTCCGATATTTTTAAATTCGGTATCCGCCTGACAACACCACTAAAATTACACATACACGAGCTGAGCCAATTTACTGAACAATACGTCTATGATGAAGCCTGGTCTACCGGCGAATCCTGGGATAACACCACCGATTACAACATTGAATACACATCCCGTTATCCTTGGGAAGTTGCACCCAGTTTCGCTGTAAGACTCGGTTCGATAACCCTTGGTGCTGATCTTATTGTCCACAACTGGCAGGA
>Ga0265596_1000628_pt1 | contig 19625 bp, 12 predicted proteins | sample saktaG_FD_190143 | JGI IMG/M metagenome (GOLD analysis project Ga0265596, IMG submission 190143) | Saline water microbial communities from Sakinaw Lake, British Columbia, Canada - sak_2013_06_06_60m | ecosystem: Environmental > Aquatic > Non-marine Saline and Alkaline > Saline ...
TGCAGGACCATCCTACTTTAGATGGCCAAGGTGAAGTCAATAAAAAATTAATAGAATTTTCGCGGGAGCTGAATGTCCCTCTGATAGCTACCAATGATATCCACTACTTAAGAAAAGAAGACGATGAGGCGCAGGATATCCTTCTTTGTCTGCAGAATAAAAAAAAGAAAGAGGACAGCGACCGGATGAATATGACCGGCGTTGATTATTCAATGCGGCCAGGCCGGGAGATGATTGAGGCTTTTCGCGATACGCCGGAGGCGATTGCCAATACGGAAAAGGTCGCTATCTCCTGCGAGTTAAATATTGAATTAGGCAGCATCGCCCTGCCTTTTTTTGAGGTGCCGGAGGGCTATAATGAAATCAGTTATCTTGAAGAATTATGCCGGCAGGGGGTAGTTAAAAGATATGGAAAGAATTACAATGAGGTTGAGAAAGAGATAAAAGAAAGAATGGATTATGAGTTATCAGTCATTGAAAAAATGGGCTGGCCCTCTTATTTTTTGATTGTGGCAGATTTCGTCAACTGGGCAAAAGATAATGGGATTGTCGTTGGTCCGGGCCGGGGCTCGGCCGCCGGCTCTTTAATCTGTTTTTTAACCGGCATAACAAATCTAGACCCCTTAAAATATGATTTGCTTTTTGAGCGCTTTCTAAACCCCGACCGTATTTCCATGCCGGATATAGATATGGATTTTGCTGATACCGGGCGGGATGAAGTAATCCGCTATGTAGAAGCCAAATACGGCAAAGACCATGTCGCCCAGATTATTACTTTCGGAACCATGGCTGCCCGGGCGGCTATCCGGGACGTTGGCCGGGTCCTGGATTATCCCTATGATTATTGCGATAAGTTGGCGAAAATGATTCCGATGTTTTTAAAAATTGATGAAGCTTTGAAAAATGTTAATGAGTTAAAAGAGATGTATAAAAATGAAGAAGCGGCCCGGCGGATTATTGATTATGCCCGCCGCCTGGAAGGCGTGGCCCGGCATGCTTCCACTCATGCCTGCGGTGTTCTTCTTACCAAAGAACCGTTAACAAATTATGTGCCTTTACAATACGCTTCTTCGTCAGACCGCAGCATAGTTTCCCAATACAGCCTTCATCCGATTGAGGATCTCGGGTTATTAAAAATGGATTTTCTGGGCCTCAAGAACCTGACCATCATTGAGTCGGCTATTAGGATTATAAAGAATACCCGCGGCCTTGACCTTGATATTGATAATATTCCTCTTGATGATAGAAAAACTTATGAACTCTTTCAGGCCGGGGAGACGACCGGAGTGTTCCAGTTTGAATCTTCCGGCATGAAGCGATATCTGCGCGAACTCAAACCTACGGAGTTTGAGGATATTGTCGCCATGGTGGCTCTATACCGGCCCGGTCCGATGGAATGGATAGACGATTATATCGGCGGAAAACAAAAGCGGAAAAAAGTTTCCTATCTCCATCCGAAATTGGAGCCGATACTGGCCAGGACTTATGGCGTGGCGATTTATCAGGAGCAGGTTATGGAAATCGCTAAGAGTTTAGCCGGGTTTTCCATGGCGGAAGCGGATGTCTTAAGAAAAGCGGTAGGGAAAAAAATTTCGGAACTTTTAGCCAAACAAAGGGAGAAATTTGTTGATGGTTGCGTGAAGAACGGCATCGCCAAAGAGCAGGCGGAAAAGATTTTTTCTTTTATTGAGCCGTTCGCCGGCTATGGCTTTAATAGGAGCCACGCCGCCTGCTATGCTTTAATCGGCTACCAGACCGCTTATTTAAAAGCCCATTGGCCGGCGGAATTTATGGCCGCCCTGCTCACTTCTGACCAGCAGAATACGGACAGGATTACCGTTGAAATTGAAGAGTGCCGGAAGATGGGGATTAATATAATGCCGCCTGATATAAATGAATCATTCGCTTCTTTTACCGTTGTTACCAGCGGTACAAAAGCCAACCGGGCGGTCGGGGAGGCCGAGGAAGTTAAGACTATCCGCTTTGGCTTAAGAGCCGTAAAGAATGTCGGCGAGCATATTGTGGGGGTGATTATAAAAGAGAGAAAAACAAACGGGCCTTATGAAAATATCTTTGATTTTTTAGCCAGAGTGACGGACAAGGATTTAAATAAAAAATCTTTGGAAAGCCTGATAAAAAGCGGCGGCTTAGAACAATTCGGCGAGCGGGGACAGATGCTTGCTAATATTGACGGCCTGCTTAGTTTTAATAAGGAAGTGAGCAAGGCTAAAGAAAGCAAGCAAGACAGCTTATTTATTGACGCTCCCAATTTAAACAAAGCCAATGCCATAAAGATGGCGCCGGCCCCGCCGGCCGAGAACCGGGAGAAGCTGGATTGGGAAAAAGAATTATTGGGCTTTTACATTACCGAACATCCATTTTTAAGCTATGAGAAATATTTACGGGATATCATTGTCCCTTTAGCCGAAATGCAATCAGCCTCATTGGAGGACTTTAGCCCATCCAGCCCCTTTAAGGGAAAAGCGAATTTTTCTTCCGGCCAGAACAGAAACGGCGAATCGGTTAATGTCTCCGGAATAATTACTGGCATAAAAAAAATAATTACCCGCACGAACGAATCAATGTTTTTTGTTAAAATAGAAGACGCCATAAGCAATGTGGAAGTTTTGGTATTCCCCCGCTTGTTAAAGGAAACCGGTCATATCTGGCAGGAAGGGAAAGTGGTTATCTGCCAGGGAAAAATTTCCACTAAAGACCGGGAAATAAAGTTATTGGCTAATAAGGCCGAAGAATTAATTTTAGAAACCATTGCCAATTCCATAAATAATTTCAAAAAAATGCCAAATAGTAACGGTTTTACTAGGGGAGGAGGCGGGAATGGCTTAAATAACCGCCAGGCGAAATCCGCAGATAAGCCGGCCGTTCCTTCTCCTTCTAAGCCTGCCGACCGGCCCCTTGGGTTAATGTTTAATAAAACCTTAAATCCGGAAGAGCTTCTGGAACTTAAGAAAATATTTTTAAAAAACAGGGGAGAGGACAAAGTTTATTTTATGATCAGACAGGATCAGAAAAATAACGTCATGGAGACAGATTTCCGCGTAAGCAATAGCAGCCATTTAAGGGAAGAAATAACGGGTTTGTTCGGCAACGGCTTGGAGATTGTAGACAAAAAATAAAAAGTTTGTTATATTAAATATAGAATCTACGCTCCATAATCTATATAGTTGATGTTAAATTAAAAAGTTAATACTGCTTGTTAAACAGTAATTCGTAATTTGGATATTATTATAATGGTTTTAGCATTACCCCCAAATTACTAATTACCAATTACAAATTTCAATTCGTAGAAGGAAGCATTATGCCAAAAGCGAAGAGGAAAACAAGGAAGACTTCTCTTTTAAAGAAAGTTAAGAAAGCAAAAAAAGAAGCCGCTGCCCTAGGTGTTGAAGAGGAGGCCAAATTTCCTTTAAAAATAGGCCAAGTTTTTAAATCGTCCTCTTTGGCGGATAAAGCTAGTTTTGACTTTAAAAAGCAGAACAAAAATTCTAAAAAATTAGGATCAAATTCTCTCCGCCCGCCTAGACTCGGCCCGCTTCGACAAGTCAAAAACGAGGCGAGCGAGGCTGGGTCGGTCGAAAAGGAGGCGAAAAAAAATATGAATCCTCCAAAAATAAATTTATACCGCAAAATAGCTATTAGCTTTATTGTTTTAACTGTTATTTTGCTGGGTGTTATTTTTTATTTTTCCTTTGTTAAACTGGATATAGTTTTGATACCGGCGCAGGAAAGGTTAAGCGACAGTTTGGTGGTAGATATCTACGGAGGCGGTAACCAGCCGGCAGTGCCGGGAAAATCTTTAACCGGTATTGTGGAACAAACAAGTATTGAAGAGAAGGATACCTATTTCGCCAGCGGGTCAGAAACAATTGGCGAGGAAGTAACAGGGAAAGTTACAATTATAAATAATTATAATAAAAACCAGCCGTTGGTAGCGACGACCAGACTGCTCTCTCCGGACAATAAGCTGTTCCGGATAAAAAGTACAATTAATGTGCCGGCGGGCGGATCGCAGGAAGTGGAAATATACGCTGATTTAGCCAGCACGGCTATGGCTATAGGCCCGACAAAATTTACCATTCCGGGACTTTGGGCTGGGTTGCAGGATAAAATTTACGCTGAAAGCAAGGAAAAATTTGTTTATGGGCAGCAGACAAAGAAACATATTCAGCAGTCAGATATTGACCAGGCGGCCAAGGACCTAAAAAGAAGCCTATTGGAAAAAGCGAAGAGAGAAATAGGCGAGAACCATAAAGGGTACGATGAAGTTATCTATAGCGTGGACGAAAATACAATCAGTACAGAGGTCGGCGGAAAAGTGGGTGAAGAAAAAGAAAAATTTGATGTGAGTATGAAGGCAATGGTGACAATTGTCGCTTTTTCAGGCGACGAGTTAGGGAAAATGGCTCGGGAAAAATTAGAGGAAGTAATACCAGATAATAAGGAATTAATAGAATTTAAGCCAGAAGAGATAAGTTATAGTTTAAATAATTTTGATGTGGAGGCAGGTCGGGCAGCTGTTAACGCCGCCTTTGAAGGGAAAATGAGTTTAAAAAGCGAGGCGGATATCATTGACCGGCAGAAAATCGTTAATTTAACGCGTGAACAATTAGAAGATTATTTAAGCGGCTTTAAGGAAATTGCCGGCTATGAAATTAATTTTTTCCCGTCTTTTATAGACAAAGTGCCGAATTTAGCAGACAGGATTGAGATAGAAGTTATAGAAGGTAAGAAATAAGATTCTTGAAATGATTAGGACTCTTAGGATTTTTGGGATTATGTAGGTTGAGTTTTGGCAATATAATTATATATCTAGATTAGGTTAAAATTAAATATTATTCTTTTTGGCGATTGCCATGTTTACCAATCGTGGAGTCAAAGAAAGACTTGTTACGTAGCTCGCTACGTAATACTAAGCTAAGGGGATAAAAAAAGAGAGGTCTTACTGAAAACGGCGAGACAATCTGGGTGGAACCGCGGAATTAAAAGCTCCGTCCCAGTCCTGAGGGCTCGGGATTGAGGCGGAGTTTTTAAAATTTAAATATATGAGCAAAGAAAAAGATTTAGGAATTATGCGGCATAGTTTAAGCCACGTGATGGCGGCAGCGGTCAGGCAGCTCTGGCCAGACGTGAAGTTCGCTATCGGTCCGGCTATAGAAAACGGGTTTTATTATGATTTTGATTTTGGCAAGAAAAAAGTAAGTGAAGAAGATTTAGTCAAGATTGAGAAGAAAATGGGAGAAATTATAAAAAAAGATTTAAAATTTGAAAAATCGGAGATGAAAATTAATGAAGCGATTGAAAGAGAAAAAAAATCAGGGCAAGTTTATAAGGAGGAACTGATAAAAGATTTAAAAAGCGAAAGCGAAAAATCCGTCAGTTATTATAAATTAGGAGACTTTATTGATCTATGCCGCGGACCGCATGTGTCTTCAGGCGGCAAGCTGAAAAATGCCGGTTTTAAATTAACGAAACTGGCTGGCGCTTATTGGCGGGGGGATGAAAAAAATAAAATGCTAACCAGAATTTATGCCGTGGCTTTTGCGGATAAGAAAGAATTAAATAAGTATTCAGATATTATGGCTGAAGCGGAAAAAAGAGATCAACGCAAACTGGGTCAAGAATTAAGTTTATTTATGATTGATGATGAGGTTGGCCAGGGTTTACCCATGTGGCTTCCTAACGGCGCAGTTTTATGGCAGGAGATGGAGAATTTTGTTTTAAAAGAGTATCAAAAGCGTGGCTATAAATTAGTTCGTACTCCGCATATTGCTTCGGCTAAGCTGTTTGAGCAGTCTGGGCATTTAGATTTTTATAAAGACGGCATGTATTCACCCATGGATATCGACGGCGAAGATTATTATGTTAAGCCGATGAATTGTCCGTTTCACATTAAAATATATAAGCGGGATATGCACAGCTATCGGGAATTACCTATTCGTTACACTGAATTAGGTACGGTTTACCGTTATGAACGATCCGGCACATTGCACGGTTTGACCAGAGTGCGCGGGTTTACCCAGGACGATGCTCATATAATTTGCACGCCGGATCAGCTAACTGATGAATTAGTCGGCGTGATTGATTTAACTAAATATATTTTGGAAACTTTTGGTTTTGATAAATTCAAAGTGGTATTAAGCGTACGCGATCCAAAGGATAAGAAAAAATTTATGGGCACTAATAAGGAATGGAAATTAGCTGAAGCCGGGCTAAAGAAAGCTTTAAAAATTTCTAAATGGGATTATGAAATTGAAGAAGGCGAGGCGGTTTTTTACGGGCCGAAAATTGATGTTAAGATTTTTGACGCCGTGGGTCGTGAATGGCAGATTTCCACCATACAACTAGATTTCAACCTGCCAACTCGATTTGATATGACTTATATCGATAAAGACGGATCTGGTAAAAGGCCTTTTATGTTGCATCGGGCTTTGCTCGGCTCTATGGAAAGATTTACCGGGATTTTAATTGAGCATTACGCCGGCGCTTTTCCGGTCTGGCTGGCTCCGGTGCAAGTTAGATTAATTTCTGTCGGAGAAAAGCACATTAAATTTTGCCAAAAATTAGCCGAAGATTTTAGGGGAAAAGATATTAGGGTGGAGGTGGACGAGAACAATGAAACCGTTGGCAACAAAATCAGGAAAGCGGTGGGTGAAAAAATTCCTTATGTTTTGGTGGTTGGCGATAAAGAAATGGGCTCTAAAAAATTAGCTGTCCGCGACCGAGGGTCTCGGGAAGCCAGAGAGATTAAGAAAGATAAATTTATTAAAGAGGTAAAAGAAAAAATAAGAGATAAGAAATAGAGATTTGTGTTTTAGATAGAATAAAAAGAAGGCGAGATTCGTGAATCTCGCCTTCTGGATTTTCGTCATTCTGACAAAAGATCAAACTCTTCGGCTAGCGCAGAAGCAGCTTGGTTCAGGCTTTCGGCAGCAATCGCCACCGTGATGCCGGTATTACTGGTAGAGATGAATTCAATGTTTATGCCGTTATCTCCCAACACCTTGGCAATTCGCCGGAAATAGTTAGCCGTTTCTTTCATAGCCAGATCGACAAGAGAGATGGCCACAAGCCCTTGGCGTAAGGTGGCCTCCGCTCCCCCTATTTTCTCCATGTTCGGGAAAACTTTTTCTGCCGTTGCCGCGTCCAGGAGAAAGGAAATTTGAGCAGTTTTCGCTCCCCAGCTTTGGGCAATGTCAATTACATTTATTTTCTCAAGGGGGAGAGAAATTTCCGCGGCTTTTCCAGGTTCATCGGGGATGTCAAAGACATGGATACAGCTAACCTCTTTTTTTATAGCTATTCCGCTTTGATCGGCGGTTTTTTCCAGATCGGCGATGTTGCCGCTGGTAGCGGTAACTAAAGTGCCGCCAGTGCTTTCCTCGATACTGGGGGAAAGTAGCACTCTGATCTTCACGCCATACATCTTAGCCAATATAACAGCCCTATCCATTAGCACTCCGGCTCCGGCCACAGACATAGCAATCATTTGCTCGTAGGAGACTATGTCAAAGCGACGGGCGTTAGGCACTAAACGCGGATCAATAGTATAAACGCCGTCAACGTCTGTATAGATTTCGCAGACGTCAGCTCTTAAGACAGCGGCCAGAGCCACGGCCGTAGTGTCAGACCCACCCCGGCCCAAAGTAATTATGTCCAGGCCATCTTTGGTTATGCCTTGAAAGCCGGTAACAACAACTACCTTTCCTTCTTTTAGCTTTTTTCTTATGAGCCGTGGGTTTTTTAAGGACTCTATTCTCGCTTCCCCGAATTCGCCAGTGGCTACAAGGCGGATTTGACCCGCCGTCAGGCTTTCTGCCGTTACGCCGATATCTTCCAGGGCGATGGCTAACAAAGACGCGGATTGCACTTCCCCGGTCTGAACGAATTGATCTGTTTCCCGCTTTTTAGGATCACGACTTATTTCTTTGACTAAAGCAAGAAGCCTGTCGGTTTCATCTCCCATAGCAGAGACGACGACAACAATACCATGTCCATCTTTTCGGCAGCGTTTTATATGGGCTGCTACCTTTTTGATTTTCCCCGCGTCGGCCAGCGAGCTGCCGCCGAATTTTTTTACTGTAATCGGCATACGAGGCATAAGTCCCTCCTATTTTTAAAGATTTTTTGTCTAAAGAGCGTTATACGATGGTATCATTTAAATATTAATAAGTCAATTGTATTATTGTCTAATATGATTTATAATATTAATAGAAATAAGTCAGATTAGATTTTGATCTTACCTCTAAAAAAGTAATAAGACATTAGTAATAAGTAATAAGAATTTGTTAAAGCCAAGATCGCGAAACACTTCTCTTATTACTTATATCTTATTACTTATTACCATTTATTTTATGGAAATAAGCAAAAGGCCAATTAATATTAATATCTCCACTGTAACCATAGTGAAGTTTATTTTAATATTGCTGGCGCTTTATTTTTTCTATCTGGTAAGAGAGATTTTAGTTATTATTTTTATTTCTCTAATACTGACCAGCGCCCTTGACCCGTGGGTTGATTGGATGCACAAAAGAAAAATACCCCGTGGGATAGGTATAATTTTAATTTATTTTATTTTATTCATCGCTATCGGCTCCGCTCTTTATCTCATTATTCCCCCGATTATAAGCCAGGTCAAAGAATTATCGATAATTTTCCCTCATTATTTGGAGAAAATAATTTCCGGGGCTTCCGCCTTGAAAGAGTATGCTAGCCAGCATGGCGTTTTAGATAATATTAAAGACAGCTTGGGCGCTTTTAGCGCTAACTTAGAAAGAGCGGCCGGCGGAGTTTTTTCTACCGTTTCCGGAATATTGGGCGGCATTTTTTCTTTTTTCCTGATTTTAGTCATGACTTTTTACATGGTGGTTGAAGAAAGCGCGATGAAAAAAATTATCTGGTCAGTGGCGCCGGAAGAGTATCAGCCCTATATCATGCAACTGATCAGCCGGATGCAGAAAAAAATCGGCTTATGGCTCCGCGGCCAATTGATTCTTTCTTTTATAATATTCGCTTTAACATTTTTGGGACTCTCTATTTTAGGAGTAAATTACGCCTTAACCTTGGCCTTAATTGCCGGATTAACCGAATTTATTCCTTATTTGGGGCCAATCTTGGCGTCTATCCCGGCCATATTTTTGGCTTTTACCCAGTCGCCCATGCTGGCTTTATTTGTTTTGGGCCTTTATTATATTATCCAATTAATGGAGAACCATATCATTGTGCCTAAATTGATGCAAAAAGTGGTGGGCTTAAATCCTATTGTAAGCATCGTGGTTCTATTAGTCGGCTTTAAAGTCGCCGGCATCATCGGAGCAATCCTGTCCCTTCCGGTCGCTACCGCTGTCAGCGTTTTCTTAAAGGATTTATTTGAGGGAAAAGGTAATGAGAATAAAACTCTAAATCCTAAAACCTAAAAAAATTATAAATTCAAAATCACAAATTCCAAGTAAATTACAATAATTAAATCCAAAATTAAAAACGGTTTTAGAGTTTTATTATTTGAATTTTGATATTATTTTGAATTTAGAATTTAGTGCTTAGGATTTTTTAAAACTATGTCTAATCGTTTTGCTATTGTATTAGATAATTTGATTACTTATTTAATAAAAGGTTTGGTTTTCCTCCTGCCTTTATTTTTTTTACCCTGGACGCTTGAGTTTTTTGAATTTAATAAACAAAGCCTGCTTTGGCTGGCGGCGATCCTTACGGCTGTTTTATGGCTGGTAAAGATGGTAAAATTTGAAAAGAAAATAATATTTAAGCGCACGTTTCTTGATATTCCGATTCTGACTTTTTTAATTGTTACTTTGCTAGCTAGTATTTTCAGCCAGGACAGGTTTTCTTCATTCTTCGGCTATTCCGGGGTGGCCAGCAATGCCTGGCTGGGCCTTTTGGCTTTGGCTGTTTTTTATTTTTTAATCGTCAATCTGGCAAACGCGGACGGGCGTCTGGCCCCTATTTCTTTGCTAAAGCTACTGCTGTATTCTTACGGTTTAATTCTTCTTTCCGCCTTTCTTTCTGTTTTCGGATTGTGGGATAAGCTGCTTCAGAAAACAAATACTTTTTATTCCCTCAACTTTAATTTTCTTGGCGGCTCGCTGGAGATGCTGGCTCTTTACAGCGTAGTGATGATTGCCATATTGCCGGGAATAGTATCTTATTGCCGTCGGGACGGGGCGGGCAGGGTAAATATTTGGCTTTTTAAAATAATTTTATTCTTTTCTTTAGTTTTTCTGGTAATAGTGAATTTTTCTCTTGCCTGGCAGGGATTGGCAATTATCGGTTTCCTGTTTATTTTTTTAGAATTAAGAAACGTTGGTTTTAAGATTAGGGGAGTAAATAAAAGAAGGATTTTATTTTCTTTTTCCCTTATCGTCTTAGCGGCCGCTTTTTTGGTTTTTCCTGCCCGTTCAAGCGGAACGGCTAAATATCTGACCGGCCAAGATTTGTCCCCGGAAATAAATCTTGATTTTAAGAATACCGCCTCTGTTACTTTCGCGGCTTTAAAGGAGAACCCAATATTAGGCAGCGGACCTGGGACATTTTCCTATATTTTTTCCCTATATCGCCCGGTTAGTTTAAATAACACAGACCTTTGGCAGTTTAGGTTTGACCGGGGCGTTTCCTCTATTCTGGAAATACTCGGAACCACGGGAATTTTGGGAACCTTAAGCTATCTTTTAATCTTGTCCTCCCTTTTTTATTTATTCTATATTTTTTTAAAAAGAGGGAGCGGGGGAGAAGGCAGTAGCTTAGTTTCCTCCCTGCTGGTGGCGTTAGTGGTTTTAATTTTTTTCCAGTTTTTCTATTATACTAACACTTCTCTTCTGTTTTTATTTTGGTTGATACTGGCTCTTTTAATGGTTTCCTGGCGGACCTATCCGGGCTGGCTGGTGTTTAAGGAGTTAAAATCAGGCAGTAGCAGGAATTTTTTTAAGATATCTGAACTGGTTGTGTTTTTCTTTTTTTCCGCCTGGCTGATTTTGGCCGGTTTTACCGTCAGATACTGGCTGGCTGATTTTTACGCCCGAGCCGGAGGCGAAACCAACTTAATTAAAGCCGCTCGGTTAAATCCTTATCGGGCTGATTATGAAATTCGCTTAGCTAAAACTTATCTTAATAAAATAAGGGCCGAAGCTTTAAAACCGGCTGATTTTAGGGATGACGAATTAATCCAGGAGTCGATTAATAGCAGTGTGGCCCGGGCTAAAGAAGCTACTAAGGTTCGCCCTAGGGCCGTAGCAGCCTGGGAAACCTTAGGCATGGTTTATCGCGATATCAGATTTTTTACCCAAGGCAGTGAAATCTGGGCGGCTAAAGCTTTCACCCAGGCAGCCAGCCTAGAGCCTTCCAACCCGGTAATTATGGCAGAATTAGGCAAGGCCTATTTGGACGCTGGTAAACCGGAAGAAGCTGAGCAATTTTTAAAGAAAGCTTTGGAATTGAAAAATAATTATCACGAAGCGGACTTTGGCCTAGCTCGCCTCTATGGCCAGCAGGGAAAAACCGATGAAGCTTTAGGGATTTTAGATGAACTAAGTAAAATTTATAAAGATGAGCGGATTTATTATGAACAGGGGAGATTATATTATAATCAGGGGGAAATTGATAAGGCTCTGGACAGATTTTTAAAAGTAATAGAAATTAATCCGGTTCATTCTAACGCTCTCTATAGCATCGGCTTAGCTTTGGAATTAAAGAGCGAAGAAAAGCTGGCTTTAGAATATTTTAAAAGAGTCTTGGAGCTTAATCAGGACAGTTTGGAAGTTAAGAAGAAGGTGGAGGAGATGGAGGGGGATTAGTGATTAGGTGTTAGGAATTAGGTATTAGATATTGATTTATATTTTTTTGTCATCTCGACGATTCTACTGAGGTTAAGCCGAAGTAGAAGAGGAGAGATCTATAATACGATGTTAGTGGCGTTGATAATGTATTATAGATTCCTCATCCCGAGGCGTCGGGATTCGGAATGACAAAAAGGAAAAAAGCAAAATTCGGAATGACAAAGGGTGGTGAGGCAGTGTATTAAGAAAAGAAGAAAATTTTACAAATAAGAAAAGCACCGAATCTAATGGAAACGGTGCTTTATTAATATAACGATTGTTCTCCTTTTTACGCGCCGAGAAGAAGTTTGCGAGCCTCTTGATATTTCTCCACGGTCTTGGCAACGATTTGTTCCGGCAGCTCGGGCGCTGTCTCCTGCTTCTTATCCCAGTTGGTAGCTTCGAGCCAATCGCGAACGTATTGCTTGTCGAAAGATTTTTGCGACCGTCCCGGTTCATAATCGTCAGCGGGCCAGAAGCGGGAGGAATCAGGAGACAGAATCTCGTCAATCAGATGAATTTCGCCGTCGATAATTCCGAATTCAAATTTGGTGTCGGCGATGATGACGCCTCGAGTTTCAGCGTACGCTCGCGCTTTTTCATAAATCGCAAGCGATAGATCGCGGATTTTTTCTGCCAGCTCGCGGCCGATCATGTCGACGATAACATCAAAGCTGACGTTTTGGTCATGCCCGCTTTCGGCCTTGGTGGACGGGGTGAAGATGTTTTCTGGAAGTTTTTCTGATTCGCGCAGGCCAGGCGGGAGAGCAATACCGCAGACCATTTCATTTTCTTGATAACTCGCCCAGCCGCTTCCTGATAGGTAGCCCCTGACAATGCATTCCACATCAATGCGCTGTGCTTTTTTGACAAGCATGGACCGGCCTTCAAGCTGGTTGCGGAAAACCGCGAGTCCCAGGTCGAGGTATTGCTTGACGATCTCGTTAACATCGGCGGTGATGAGATGGTTGGGGACAATATCACGCATGAGATCAAACCAGAACAGGGACATATCAGTTAGAATCTTACCTTTGCCCGGTATGCCAGTGGGCAGAACGCAGTCAAAGGCGCTGATACGGTCGGTCGTGATGATAAGAAGCTGGTTATTGAGCTCAATAATGTCCCTGACTTTACCGCGATGAACATTAAAGCCCGCGATGTTGGTTTCGAATAGCACTGGTGCTAATTCCATGATTTACTCCTTTCGGATGTTTGGTTGTTGCTAGAATCCGGATTTTGTCGGATAAGATTCTGATGTTTCAACGTCAGGTTGGGGTTCGGGGTTATTTTTTTCTCGGTACTTTCTCAGGGCTTCTTTGAGACTTGGATCTCCACAGGCCAGGGCTTGCACTGCAAGAATAGCGGCATTCTTTAACCCATGTTTTCCGATGCCGGCGAATGCTACTGGCGTGCCGTTAGGCATAGCAGTAGCTGTTGCGATAGTATCTCTTCCGGGAATTGTCGATGAGTCAAGAACAACCCCGATAACTAGGCATAGAGCATCTGTCCAGCCAGCTACATCTCCGGGCAGAGCAGGCATCATGCCGGCCGCCGTGATAAATACTTTAACGCCGTTTTCAATAGCTTCCCGGCAATAGTCCGCTAAAGATTGTTTGTTGCGGTGGGCCGAAATGTAAGATAGGCTCCAGCGGACACCGAGCTTTTGTAGAATGTCCAGCATTCCTGAATCATCAACAACTGGTCTGTCGTTTTTACTTCCGAGAATAATGCGAATCGGAGAATCATTTGGCGTTCCCATATAGACTTCCTCTCGGTTAGGTTTTATTTAATGAACATTTTGTTTTTTACTTTATCAGACTTCTTATAAAAAATCAACCCCATACCTCACCCCCGCCCCTCTCCTAAATAGGAGAGGGGCGGATAAAAAAAGCGGCGTTTGACTTACGTCAAGCACCGCTTTGAATAGATTTTTTAGGCAGCTGCGCCTAAGATTTCTGCGAAGAGTTTATCCTCGCCTCTTAACAGGTAGGAAGGAGTGAAAATTTTATTCCATCTGTCAAAGTTTTCGCCATCGGAGAAAATCTGTTTAAGGATTTCATTCCATCCTCTGATATCTTCTTCACTCGCCGCCAGCTGCGGTGAAAACCTCAATGCCCCCTGAGGAATTATTTCTTGAATGGAAATAACCCTTGGTCTGGGGACTTGCTGGAATTCTTTAAGCAGGGTATCGGCCATAGCGAGAGATTCTACTATAGTCTCGCGCAATTCCGCCCATCTGTCTTCCGGTTCAAAGGCATTAAAAGCTGCCAGTTGAGCAATCCGGTAAGCCGTTTCGGTATCAAGGCCGCAAGGAGCACCTAATTCCCTTAAAACCTCTTTGGCTTCGCCGGCCGCATAACATCCGCGGGAATCAATAACTTCCAGCATCATATTGTCTGGATAAACTCTTAAGCCGGAGAGGATCCGGTTCATGCTGGAAAGAGAATGGGCAACCACGTGAAATAAATCAGGCCAAGCCACTCTTTCCACACAAGATTGTTCAATTGCCCTTTCTTCCCAGGTGGAAATGTTTTCCATGATCATGACCAAATAACCCTGAGCCATTCTGGCCATACCCTCAACCTGTTCGGTGGTGATGGTGTTTTTCTTGTGGGGCATGGCAGATGAGCCGGTTTGTTTCTTGCCAAAAGGTTCTTGATAAATCGGCCGGCCGCTTCTGGCGCCCAAACGGATATCAAGGGCGATTTTGCTCAGAGTCATGACAATTTGGGCAAGGGCCTGGGCAATCGGGGCATAAAGTTCCCGGGGCATAATCTGGGTTGCGCCGTAAAAGGGCTTAAGGCCAAGCAGGCGCAAAGCTTCTTTTTCCACTTCCGGGTCAAGGCTGCCGTAATTGCCGATAGCGCCGGACAGCTTAGAATATTTTAGATTTTTGGCCGTCCGGGAAAGGTTATCAAGGTCAACCCTTAGGGCCTGAAGCCAGGTTAGGTAGCGTTTGCCAAAAGATTGAAGTTCCGCTTCCTGGCCATGGGTCCGGCCGTTCATGATAGTGTAGCGGTATTTTTTGGCCATTTGGATAAGGGTTTGCATCAGCTCAGATATTTTTTCATCCACAATCGCGATTGATTCAGCCAGCATCTGGGCGAAAGCCGGTTCTTCCGTATCATAGGAAGTCATCTTTTGGTGGAAAAACACCTGAAGTTCAATCGGCAACCACTGTAAGCATTGAAAGACAAAGGCATTTAAATCATGCCTTAATTCTTTTTCCTTTTCTTTCCACCGAACCAGGTCAATGGGGTTAGCCAGAAGAATTTTTTTGATTTTTCCGAATATCCCTCTTGGTATCCGCCCCAATTTTTCCTTGGCGTGAATCACGGCTAATTCTGTTTTTCGCCAAAGTCCTAATTTGTTTCTATCGCACCAGATGGCTGCGATTCCAGAGTTTTCATACCTCTCAATCATTTCCGTGCCTCCTGTTAAAGTGTTTTTGTTTATTCCGACTAATTCAATTCTCAATGAACGAAAAAGCCAACCCTCCTTTGGTTTGGCTTAGTTTTAATTTTTAAATTTATTCTGGATTTTACATTTATCTGTGCCCAGGGAGACCCGCCCTCTCCGCCTGCTGGCGGATTCGGTGAGGCAGGGAATCGTCTAAAAATACGAAAATCTAAATTCCCCTTAAATCTACAATCTAAAATCTGAAATTATCTGTGCCCAGGGAGAGAATCGAACTCTCATGGACTTGCGTCCACACGATTTTGAGTCGTGCGCGTCTACCAATTCCGCCACCAGGGCTTATTTTTGAAACTGCTTTTAGTATAATGAAAGTAATGAAAATTGTCAAAGAGACTTTTTTCAGATATAATGTTAGTATCTATGGGAAAAATTATTTCCATTGTTAATCAGAAAGGCGGAGTGGGAAAAACCACCACCGCTATTAATTTAAGCGCTTATTTAGCTTCTTTGGGTAAGCAGGTTTTATTAGTGGATATTGATCCGCAGGCTAACGCCACTTCCGGTTTGGGAATTGACCATAGAAATTTAGAAAGCGGAATTTATGAAGCCATTATCGGGGCTAAGCCAATATTTGAGATTATAAAAAGAACCTTGCAGGAAGGGTATAAAATCGCGCCCTCAACTTTGGCTTTAGCCGGAGCCGGGGTGGAGTTGGTTAATATGGAAAATCGGGAATACCGGCTGGCTAGAATTTTAGAAAATATCAGAGATGAGTATGATTATATTATTATTGACGGTCCGCCTTCTTTAGGGTTATTAACTATAAATAGTTTGGTAGCGGCGGATGAAATTTTAATCCCGATTCAGAGCGAATATTACGCCCTAGAAGGCGTGGGGCAATTGCTGGAAACTATTGGTTTGGTGCAGAATAATTTAAAGCCGGAACTGGGGATTATGGGAGCGGTTATTACTATGTTTGACGGAAGAAACCGTTTGTCTTCTTCGGTTATGCATGAATTATATCAGTATTTTCCCAATCGCGTTTTCCGCTCGGTAATTCCCCGAAGCGTGAAATTAGCCGAGGCTCCAAGTTATGGCCGTTCAATCCTCCATTACGACCCGGGGTCGCGGGGCGGAAAAGCGTATGAACGGCTGGCAAGGGAAGTAATCCAGCTGGAAGATAAAATATAAAATATAAAAAATAAAATATGGAAAGGAGGGAGGCGAGCAGGAAAAAAGAGGAATTTAAGATAAGAGTTTATAAGTACATTATTAAGCTATTAAAATTTTTACGTAAGATTCCCTATGATATTGTTGTTAATGAGATGAAGCGGCAACTAATCAGAAGCGGAACTTCTATCGGAGCCAATTATTTTGAAGCCGAGGCCGCTAGCAGTAAAAAAGATTTTCAAAATTATTTTCACATAAGTTTAAAATCAGCTAATGAGTCAAAATTCTGGCTGGGCATTCTATTGGATAGCAACTTTTTACCTAAAAATTTAATATTAGAAGCTAAATTTTTACTTCAAGAAACAAAAGAAATAGCTAATATTTTAGCTGCTAGTTTAATAACCATGAAAAATAATGACTTAGATAAATAATTTTTTATATTTTATCTTTTATTTTTTAATTTTTAAAATATGCCTAACGGACTTGGCCGGGGGCTTGGCTCCCTTATACCGCAGAAAATAAAAAAAATAGACGCTTTGCCTGACGAGGGTTTGAGCGTGGTTGACGTTACTTCCGAAGATGACAGGGGTAAGGTGCTGGAAATAGAGCCAGGCAGGATTGAAGTTAATCCGATGCAGCCACGCAGCCAGTTCAGCGATTTTAATATGGAGGAATTGGTAGAATCAATAAAAGAGTATGGAATTATCCAGCCATTAATTGTTACTAGGAGTGATGGAGGATATGAGCTTATTGCCGGAGAACGGCGTCTGCGGGCAGCTAAAATAGTAGGTTTGAAAAAGGTACCGGTTATTGTTCGGGATGCCAATATACAGAGAAAATTAGAGATGTCTTTAGTGGAAAATTTGCAAAGGCAGGATTTAAATTCGATTGAGGCGGCCTTGGCTTATAAAAAGTTGGCTGATGAGTTTAATTTGACGCAGGAAGAAGTGGCCAAGAGAGTGGGTAAGTCCAGGTCGGCAGTGAGCAATTGCCTGCGTTTTCTTAATCTGCCCGAAGAAATCCAGCAGGCTTTGGTCCAAGGAAAAATCAGCGAAGGCCATGCTAAATATTTGATCGGTCTTGACTGCCCAGCCAAACAGATGGTTTTGTTTAAAAAGATTCTTCGCCATAATTTGACCGTGAGGGATACGGATAGTGAGGTCAAAAAGATGGGCGGGACTAAACAGGCGCGGGTCAAGATTGATTATGCGGATAAAGACAGGGAATTTTCTTTGCGGGAGTTTTTTGGCACAAAAGTGGAAATTAAGCGCCGGGGAAAAGGCGGCTTAATTATTATTAATTTTTATAGTGATGAGGAGCTTGAAAATATAATGGGAAAAGTGAAATAAAATAATACCTGCCCGCCATAGCCTGCGGCATCAGGCGTTGGCAGGCGGGTAAAAATAAAATAATAAAATAATATAGAAAGAGCCGCTTTTTAGGGCGGTTTTCTTTTAAGATAGCCAAAAGTTTGTAAAATTAAATTGTGGGATCCTTAGGATTCTTACGATTTTTGGGATTCTTGGGGTTTTAAAAATAACTCTATCTTAATAATCATAAGAATCTCAAGAATCCCAAGAATCCCATAGGGAGAGAAGCGTTATGCGTTACGCGTTATGAGTTATGCGAAGGTATGTTATAATATAAATATGAGAAAAAATAGGGAAAAAACAAAGCGTATCGGGATTGACGCCCGTTTTTATGGTCCAATTGGCAAGGGTTTAGGCAGATATACGAAAGAAGTTGTGGATAAGGCGGTTGCTTTAGATAGAGAGAATAAATATATAGTTTTTTTAAGCAAGGAAAACTTTAACGAATTTATTTCTGACAATCAGAAAGTGAAAAATGTTTTGGCAGACGTGCATTGGTATACTCTGGCAGAGCAGATCATTATGCCCTGGCTGATTTGGCGCGAGCACTTAGATTTAATGCATTTTTCCCATTTCAACGTGCCGGTGCTGATGCCGGTTAAATTTGTCGTTACCATCCATGATTTAATTTTAACGAAATTTCCGACAATTCGGGCCACGACTTTAAGTCCGCTTTTTTATAAAATAAAAGACCGGATTTATAGGATTGTTATTTGGTTGGCAGTAAAAAGGGCTAGAGCCGTTATCGCTGTTTCGCAATTTACCAAAGATGATATTGTCAGGCAGTTTAAAATCAAGCCGGACAAGGTGGTTGTTACTTATGAGGGAGTTTCCAGTTTGCTTAATAAATCCCGCCCCTTCCAGCCGGGCATTAAACCACGCCGGAAAAATTTATTTAATACCTATTTATCCCCACAGCGAGCTACGGGGTATTCTGGGAAGGTGCGGGATTCCCATGACAAAGAAACGCTTTTAGGTTATAATATAGGCAGCCCCTTTTTACTTTATGTGGGTAACGCATATCCCCATAAGAATTTAGAAGGGCTGGTTAAGGTTTTTTCTGTTATCCACAAAAAAAGGTCTGGTTTGAGCTTAATTTTAGTAGGCGAACAAGATTATTTTTATAAGCGGGTAAGGGAGTTTACTAAAAAATATTGGTCGGAAGACAGTCCGGTGATTTTTCCCGGCTTTGTGCCTGATGAGAATTTGGCGTTTCTATATAATCACGCCCTAGCTTATGTGTTTCCTTCGTTTTATGAAGGTTTTGGCTTGCCGCCCTTGGAAGCCATGGCTGGCGGCTGCCCGGTGGTCAGTTCTAATAAATCCAGTCTGCCGGAAATTTTAGGGCAAGCGGCGATTTATTTTAATCCAGAAGATAAAGAGGAGATGATGAAGCAGATTGAGAAAGTAATAGAAGATGAAAATCTACGGCAGGAATTAATAAAAAGGGGATATGAACAAGTAAAAAAATATAGCTGGGAGAAATGCGCGAAGGAGACTTTAGAAGTTTATAAAGAGGTTTTAGAAAATTAAAAATAAAAAAGCCCTTTATCGTCATTGCGAGGAGCGGAGCGACGAAGCAATCTAACAAATTATTAAAATAACAAAATGTGCGTGAGATTGCTTCGTCCCGAGGCTTCGGGACTCGCAATGACATTTGATAGTTTTTTGAAAATAAAATAGAGGCGGCATCGTTGTGCTGATGTCTCGCCTCTATAATGTTTACCGGTCCCTGTTTGCCCCGTTATTTCGTCGGGGGAGTAGTCGGGTTGAACCGCAGAAAGAGTTTCGTGTTGGGGATGCGGATGTGTCTGCCTTTGCCATG
>Ga0265596_1000630_pt1 | contig 19618 bp, 18 predicted proteins | sample saktaG_FD_190143 | JGI IMG/M metagenome (GOLD analysis project Ga0265596, IMG submission 190143) | Saline water microbial communities from Sakinaw Lake, British Columbia, Canada - sak_2013_06_06_60m | ecosystem: Environmental > Aquatic > Non-marine Saline and Alkaline > Saline ...
TTATTTTTATATGAACCATCAGGGCGGAGTGCGCCACACATCAGGATATCGCCGTTACTCATTTCTTTAACTGAATAACCATGATCATGCAATATCTCGCCGTAGTTCTGGTCCCAGATACGATTTCCCAAAGAATCTGTTTTAATTAAAAGTAAATTGCATACTGTTGATACGTTACTGTCACCCAATAACAAATAACCACCGTCTTTTGTCGCTGTCCCGGAATGAGCCCAATCAAAAGGAAACGCGCCGGGAGAGCCATAATGCCTTGACCATAATGAGTTGCCATCTTTATCGACTTCAAGTAGGTAAAAATCCATATTTGCCGTCGTTGAACCCTCCGCGCCAACCATAATCAAATTCCCTTGGCTGTTAACATGTAATTCGGTGCCCATTTCAGATTTGGTTCCACCATATTTTTTCTCCCAGATAACGGTACCATCGGAACTGAATTTTACAAGATAGATGTCACTTTCTCCCGCCCCTGCTTGTTCTGTATGTCCTAAGGCGTAGAAGTTTCCATCGATTTCAATTGCGGATTTAAATTCATCATTCATGGAATCCCCAAGAAATTTTATCCATTCCTGATTACCGGAGGTATCGGTTTTAATGAGTAATGCATCCTGTGCGCCATTGTCGGAGGCTGTTGTAAATCCGGTGATCAGATAACCGCCGTCACTTGTCTGAATAGCGGAATTTCCGTATTCAAAACATTGACTGCCATAGGTTTTTATCCAGGTTTTGTTCCCATTGGCATCAGTTTTCAGTAATAACACATCGGAGTGACCCTCACCGGCAGAATAGGTATATCCGCATATCAGCAAACCGCCATCATTGGTTTCAATGACTGATTTTGCCCCGTCAGCGCTAGCTCCGCCAAAAGTCTTATCCCAGAGAATATCTTCATCAACCAATTGAGACGTAGACGACATGGTCACGCTAGCCGTATTAAAGGTTTTTGAACAACTGGCTACAGATCTGCGTCCCATGACTTCCATAATGGCTTCGCTATTAAATTTATGATAATATTGACCGCGAACATTGGTAATGATATTATTGTCAATGACCGGAAAATGTCCTTCACCTTCAAAGATAGCGCCTGCAGTTGTATACTCATTCAGAAACTGATTGTTATTACCTGTCTGACCGGTGATATGGACATTCGTCAGAAGATTTGCGGCAGCTAATATTCTGGGTCCGGCACAGGCAGCGTAGAGGATTGGACCAGTTTGGGTTATTTTGCCAATTTTTTTCATGAGTTGTAAATTGCTTAATATATCGTTATAGGGATTCCCGGTTGTCCAGGCAACATTTGCTATAATCAGGGCGTCATAGGCTGAAAAATCGGCTAGAGCGGAAAGATTTTGGTCTACAACTAAATCCGGTAATTCCTGATAAGCACCACATGGTGTAACAGATTCGCTTAAAGCCGATGTTGTTAAATGCCATCCATAAATCTCATAATCATCTATAATGTGATAGGTATTTGGTCCGTATCCGTCGGATAGCATCATAAGAATTTCGACATCTTCTGCCAGCAGACTGAAAGGTAAACAACAAAAAATGGTAAATAATACTATTCCCATTGCAATTTTTCTACACATGATTCCTCCTAAATAATGTTAATTAAAATTTGAATACCGATACTCAGTAGGATTGTTATCAAGATGACACTACTCAATAGTACGGCTGTTAACTTTTTACCAATAAATTTGGTTAATAGTACCAATGACGTGATACAAATCGATGTTGATGTTAGTGAAAAGGCCAGGGCGCTGCCTAGAGATAAATCCCCAACTTGGATTAACGGTTGTAAAAACAGCACATCAGCTCCATTGCAGAAATACACCGGAACTCCAATAAGTACAATCAGCAGAGTACTGAAAAAGCTGCCTGATAAACTGAATTGTTTAAAATAATCCATAGGTACCAGTACTTCAACTACAATTCCTAAAATACCGGCAATGATTAAATAGGGAATAATACTTTTTAATATTTCCAGGGTTTTTTCATAAATGTTTTGGGATTGGAATGCGCAATTTTTCCCGGGCTTACAGGATATGATCTGACCAAATTTAAAATCCTGTTCACGTCGATAAAAATATTCCGTAATAATTCCGGTTCCCAATGCCAATACCAGTGCGCATAATATTCGCAGGACTGTGTACTTGAGTCCGAGAACCGTAAAACTTATCGTAATGATGTAGGGATTTAACAGTGGCGCTGCCACCAGAAAAGTGATGATGGTCCGAAATGGGATTTTATTTTTAAATGTTGTAACCAGAGGTATAACTCCACAGGAACAGAGTGGCAATACTGAAGCGTATAAAAATGCTGATATTGGGGATCGTGGAATGAATCGGTTCAAATTTAAAAAGTACTTCTCGATCAAAATAGCAATGAAAATTCCAATAAGTACTAGAATAAATAATTCGACGAAATATTCATAAAATAGAAATAACCATTTAGGAGCAGATGAATACAGAGCGCATTTACTGCGACTGCTATAATTGATATTGTTACTGATTTTGTAAATAGTGTCCAGAATAAACAATCCAAAGGAGAATCCTAACAATAGTTTTAATGTAAGTTCTTTTTTGGATGCTGATAAAGTATATTCTTTAAAATTCATAATATTATTGAGTAATTTGCAATTTGTGATTTTGTAAATCGTTTATAATATCAGTCCGAATGCAGTAAATATCCTGATTGCCGTTTTGAGCCTGCATCATCATTTCGGTAACTTCAGTGTAATTCAGGGGTCTACGATTATCGTTTTGAGGATTTAATCGATTACTCGTGAAAAATAAAAGCTGTCCATCTGCTGAGATTGAAGGGCTGAATTCGAAGTACGGAGTGTTAACGATTTCACCCAGGTTTTGAGGACGGGTCCAGGTATGATCATCTTTTCTGAAGCTGATCCAGAGATCACCACTGCCGATTCCTTTTCCCCAACCGTGTGTAGTGAATAGAATATATTTTTGCCGTGGGTGGATAAAGGCATTATACTCATCGGATGTGGTATTTATGGAATCTCCAAGATTTTGTGCTTCACCCCATTGACCGGAAGAAATTTGTTCTGAGTACCACAAATCTTCACCACCAAGACACTTATTGTTTTTTGAACAGAAATAGAGCGTCATATCCTCAGAAACCGACGGGTAAAACTCATTGTATTCGCTATTAACCAATGGCCCCAGATTAATAGGAGCAGACCAGCCTGAGTTCTCTTTTTTCACAACCCACAGATCAAAATCTTTGGTGGTATCCGTGTCATTCGCCGGTCGGTTTGATGAGAAGAAAAGTTGGTTTCCATCAGTGGAAAAACAGGGCTCTAGATCACTATACCGTCCGGAAAAGGGCATCATATTTGGTTTTGTCCAGATACCTTTGACCAATTCTATATAAAGCAGAACATATTGATTGGCCATTTTAAACGAATAAATAAGCATTTGTCCGTCCGGTGACAGTGCCGCATCCCGTTCATTAAAAGGAGTATTGACCAGAAAAGGGAAGATGAGTGTGGGACTTTCGGCAGAGATATTATTGAAATAATTGGCATAATAGGATTTTGTTTCCCATTTCTGGCTACAGCCAAACATCGTCAGAAATACCAATAGACTAGGAATGAATTTTTGATACATGGTGTTCCTCTTAACTGACGTGGGGGATAATAGTCGCAATGCTTTCCTGCCGTGTGCTTATCTTTGATTTATTGCTGAAATGTGTAGAATAGTTATTTTCAATAATCTGAATATCGGGGATATTGAAAGACTTACACTTGTTGATTAATTCATTCTGGATGTATTTACCATAGCCCATTTCCCGGTAATTTGGATGGATGATAACATCGACGATATAGGCATGAATGATTCCGTCGGATATAATTCTGCCAAACCCAACCAGAGCGTCATTATCATAGGCAGTGACCATGATAAAACTGTTTTCCAGGGATTTATACAGGGTGTCAATATTCAGATTGTATTCCTTGAACCAGGGAGTAGTTTTGTACAGGTTGAAATAATCCTCTTTGCCAGGTTTGGCAAAACAAATCAGCATTACAGTGTTCCTTTGGTTTTCAACATTAAAAATATCACTAATTCCGGTTCAAAGATAAGAATATCAGCATTAAACGACTTACTCATAATCGACAAATGGTTATCAGTTTCGTTGAACGGTGCTAGCGGATTGATAAACTTATTTTTTATTAACATTTGATATTTTGCTCTACTTATCACTATCTTTCGAATGAACAATATGTTATTGGGTGTCAACCAGTGAAAAAGCCAACGATCTTAATTATCAGGATGGGCAACACGTACCGCGAACTCAGTTCTGAATACGGTAACTTTGACCGCTGGATTATAAATGCCGGGCATGATCTGCCGGTGAAATGGAAAACCCAAAAAATTGACCATGTCATACCGGAAGAAATTGATAAATACCAGGGAGTTATTCTGACAGGTGCCCACGACTCATTGACAGTACCGTATCCTTTTATAAAGGGTATGGAACGGCTGTTGAATAAAATTCTTGAAGAAAAAATCATGACCCTGGGAATCTGCTTTGGCCATCAGATAATCCATTTATTACTCGGTGGGGAAGTAACCCGGAATCCACTGGGGCCTGAAATCGGTGTTTCGACAATAAACCTGACTCTGTCCGGTTTAGTTAATCCATTATTCCGCAAGTTGAATAATGCTAAACTGGAAGTGTATTCATCCCATTACGATATTGTAAGTTCCGTCGGTAAAAATGTATTATCCCTCGCCTGGAATGACCAGACAGAGTTCCAGGCCTGTTGCTATGAAGGTTTTATTTATACCACTCAGTTTCATCCCGAATATTCGAAGACTATTATGGATTTCTATATCCGAAAGAATTACACTGATTTAAAAAATGAACATTTTAAAAATCCTTTGAATATTTCCAGACCGGATATGATCTTAAAACAGAATAAACAGATAAAAAACAGATCGGTATTATTAAAAAACTTTATTTCAATTATCCTCCATGAAATGGGATTATTAAACTCATGATTCCAGTCATTGATCACCCCTGGAATGTATCTGTTTCAGATGCGCGGGAAATCCAGAATCAACTGAAAAGCCAATTATTACACATTCCCTTGGGAAAAATGCCAGTGACAATTGCGGCAGTGGATGTTTCCTACACCAAGTGGGATCAAAAGGGCTATGCCGTTTTGGGTATTTACAAAATTGTACATGACAACGAATTCCTTGGGGGCAGACTCCAAGAACTGCTTATTGACACCTATATTGGAACCGTAGAATTTCCTTATATACCGGGATATTTAAGTTTTAGAGAAATACCAATGCTCCTGCCATTGTTTCAGCGAACTAATATGGATATTGATCTGATTATTGCCGATGGTGCTGGAATTGCTCACCCGCGGGGACTTGGTTTAGCCGCGCACCTGGGACTACTGTTTGATAAACCCTGTATCGGGTGTGCAAAATCAAAACTGATTGGGAATTATCTGGAACCGGGATTAGAAAAAGGTGAATATTCTGATTTATTTATTAAGGGACTGATTGTCGGATCTGTACTGAGAAGCAAACGTCATTGTAAACCGCTTTTTGTATCCCCCGGAAATAAATGTACAATTGACGATGCCCGGAAAGTGGTATTGGACCTGTGTTTCAATTATCGGCTGTGTGAACCGATTCGCCGGGTAGATGCTATTTCAAAACAATTAAGAAAATCAACAAATACAGAATGGAGTAAATTATGAAACGATTGTTTCGAAGCCGGAATGACAAAATTGTTGCTGGAGTTTGTGGCGGTATCGGCGAATATTTCAATGTCGATTCTGTTCTGGTCCGTCTGGTCTGGGGCATCTTGTTTTTTATCGGCGGCGCCGGTCTACTCGGTTATATCATCGCCTGGATTATCATTCCCATGAGATTTGACATGCCTGGTTCAGTAATGGATTCTGAAGAGGAAAAACATGTACAGATAAAGACCAACTACACACCGCAATTACTGATTGGTCTGTTTTTAGTGTTTATTGGGGCAGTCCTACTGATCCGGGACTGGTGGTATCTTGATCAGATATATCGAGATATATTCAGATTTAGCTGGAAATATCTGTTTCCGGGACTGTTGATTGGTCTGGGGATATATGTTATTGCCAAAGGAAACCGGTCAAATAAAAACAGTACTTGAAATCGGGTTATTCATCTATCTATTTTTACTGATAATTTTTGGATTGGTCAGGATTTCTGTTTCCAGTCCAGTGCACCAACTGGGCAGGCCTCAAGGCATTTGCCACATTCGGTACAGCTGATCGGTAATACTTCGCCAAAGGCTGTATCGATATGGGTTTCAAATCCCCGGTTTTTAAATCCAAGCAATGATAGGTTGACGACTTCTTTACAGACCTTGACGCAGACACCGCATTTGATACACTTATTGCGATCCAGAATAATTGAGGGGTGTCGAGTATCAAAATCGTAGCGTCGTTTTTCACCGGTAATTGCTTTCGGATGGGCATTATACATCTCGGAAAAGTCTTTCAGCTTGCAGTCGTTCTTTGCCGTGCATGAACATTCGAGACAGCGTTCGCCTTCAGTACTGATTTCATCCAGTGTAAAGGTCTGGGCAACCTCGTTAAAGGTCGTTTTACGTTCTTCCAGGGGAATAAGGTGCATTTTCTGACGCTCGGATTTGCGAATATTCCGAAGATAGACAAGATCATCGCTCCGCAGTGACTGCCAATGCCCACGACTGACGTTAATTGTATAACTTTCTTTAAATTGTTCGTCCTTCAGATAGGCAATGATACCAAGTGCCGCTCGCCGTGCACCGGCAACGGCTTCCACAACAGTCGCCGGCCCGGAAACGCAATCTCCAGCGCTGAATATTTTATCAGCCATTTGATAATTCTCGGTATTGACGTCAATGTTACCCCATTTATTAGTCGAGAGGCATTCAGGCGCAATGGTTTGCTGGCCAATCGCTGCAATGACCGTATCCGCCTCTACATCGAATTCAGAGCCTTCAATTGGTATCGGGCGCCGACGACCGGAAGCATCAGGTTCTCCGAGTTCCATGCGGATGCATGTTAATCTCTTTTTACCCTTTTTCTCAGATAAACGTACCGGAGCGGTCAGGAATTCAAAATTCACTCCTTCTTCACGGGCTTCGTCGATCTCAATCTGTTCGGCGGGCATCTCTTTTTCAGTACGGCGATAATAACAGTATACTTCGGAACTTCCAAGACGAACCGATGTCCGCACACAGTCCATTGCCGTGTTCCCACCACCAATGACGATGGTTTTTCCGGGATTCTCTCCGGACCAGCCGTTCATTGCGATTTTTTCCAGCCATTGGATACCACCTTCGGCCAATTCTTCACCTTCAGCCCGCATGGGTGATGGTTTCCATGAACCAATTGTGATCGCAATGGCATCGTATTTCTGTTCTAATTCTTCCAGACTTAGATTATCTCCAAGTTTCTGATTACAATGAATCGTGATCCCGCCCATTTTATCAAAGTGAGCAATCTCTTTATCCAGAATATTTTTGGGCAATCGATATTCTGGAATACCATAGCGCAGCATTCCACCTGGTTTTGGCATTTTATCGTATAGATCAGACGCAATGCCATTCAGACGGAGAAAATAGGCCACAGCTAATCCACCCGGGCCGGCACCAACGATGCCAATTTTCTGGTCGTTTAGTTCTGGTAAATCTTCCATGTATGTTTCATAATGCATATCCGCAGCGAGACGTTTGAAATCGTTGATTGCAATAGGGTTATCGCTGACATTCCGGCGACAATCTTTTTCACAAAAGCGGGGGCAGACCCGGCCAATTGACATGGGCAACGGGATGCGTTGTTTGATGATTTTCAATGCTTCAAGCATGTCTTTATTGCGACCGGCGCGGACGTATTCTTCAACCCTGGCATGTGCCGGGCAGGCAATCGTACAGGGCGCTTCACAGTCGCCGGTGTGTTCGGACAATAGTAAGTTCAAAGCGGTTTGGCGCATATCACGAACCTCTTCGGATTCTGATTCAATGACCATACCATCATTTGCCATAGCGGCGCAACTGGGCAGAAAACGGCCGGATTTTACATCTTTTACGACGCACACAAAACAGGATGTATTGTGGGAAACACTTTCGTTATAGCACAAGGCTGGAATGTGGATATTATTTTCACGGGCGACTTCCAAAATAGTTTTGCCGCGTTCCGCTTTATAAATTTTATTGTCAATGGTAATGCTGATCTCAGGCACTGGCATTTCCTCCCACTATTCTTTCGATGGCTTTTTTCGGGCAAACTTCAATGCAACTGTTGCATCGGGTACAGATTTCATTGTTAATGATATAATCATCGGATATAGCGTTTACCGGGCAATTTTTAATGCAAAGTCCGCACTGAATGCACTTATCCTGGTCCAGAAAAACCCTGACCAGGGCATTACAGACAAGTGCGTCACACTGTTTATTATTGACGTGCTGCTCGTATTCGTTTCGATAATATCTCAAAGTGGTCAATACCGGATTCGGAGCTGACTGACCCAGTCCGCACAGTGAGCCCTTAATGATTTTCTGGCCTAAATCCTGCAGAAACTGAATATCTTCCTGGTGTCCATTGCCGGCTGTGATAATTTCGAGCGTTTCAAGCATTCGTTTGGTACCAACACGACAGAAAGTACATTTCCCGCAACTTTCACGGGCGGTGAAATCCAGAAAATAGCGGGCAGTTTCTACCATACAACGATTATTACCAATAAAAATCAATCCGCCGGAGCCCATGATTGCACCCAGGGATTTCAGTGAATCATAATCAATTTGTACGTCAAAGTGATTAGAGGGGATACAACCGCCACTGGGGCCGCCAATCTGAACCGCCTTGATGCTGCCTTTTTCGACACCACCAATTTCATAAACGATCTCGCCAAGAGTGATCCCCATGGGTACCTCAACAAGTCCTGGATATTTCAGATCACCAGCAAGAGCAAACAGTTTGGTTCCCTTGCTGTTTTCAGTGCCAATTTTAGAAAATTCTGCGCCACCTTCGTTGATAATAATGGGTACATTGGCAAAGGTTTCGACATTATTGATCATCGTCGGTAATCCCTTGAAACCGGAATCCGTTGGGTAGGGTGGGCGAAAGCGGGGCGTTCCGCGGCTGCCTTCCAGTGAATGGATCATGGCTGTCTCTTCACCGCAGACAAACGCACCGGCCCCTTCTTTGATCTTAATTGTAATATCACGCCCGTTAATTTTATTCAGACCATGTTCAACGATTTGTTTAATAGCAATTTTTAGATGTTTAATTGCTAATGGATATTCAGCACGACAATAGATGAAAATTTGTGTCGCGCCGGTTGCATGAGCGGCAATCAGCATACCTTCGAGAACTTGGTGGGGAACCGATTCCATCATTGAGCGATCCATAAAAGCACCCGGATCACCTTCATCGGCGTTACAGATCAGTACTTTTTCTGTAGTTTTTTGAGCATTCAGAAAACCCCATTTCATTCCCGTAGTGAAACCGGCTCCTCCACGACCCCGTAATCCGGAGGTTTTGACCTCATTGACAACATCTACTGGTTTCATGGTCAATGCTTTTTTTAGGGCGTTATAACCACTATTCTCGAAATATTCGTCGATTGAAATTGGATCAATACGGCCAGCCAATTTGGTAACTTTGATCAACTCCCGATCGCTACGTTCAGGTCGCAAAGCTAATCTTGAATTATCGTCCAGATTTAGAACTTTATCGATAAAAGTCTGTTTGGGCTCGACTTTTTCAAAAAAAACCGATCCTTGATCCGTTTCAACTTCAACCAATGGTTCGGCATAACAGTGACCAATACAACCGACGCCAATTATTTCAATACCCGTTATATTTTTTTTAAAGAAATCAAAAACTTCGGCTGCACCTGCTGCCAGGCCACAACTTCCAGTACCAATTTTAATCCGTGTAATCATACTAACCCATCTGCTTATATTGTTTAAGGACTTTCAATAGTTTTCTTCGATCAAGATTGCCGAATATTTTACCATTTATTCCGATTACCGGAGCCATACTGCAGCAACCAAGGCAGGCTACGGTTTCCAGTGAAAACAGGTCATCTTTATCGGTTTCTCCATCTTTAATTCCCAGAAAATCGGATATCCAATTGGCCACAAGACTGGAACCTTTAATATGGCAGGCGGTTCCATCGCACACCGAGATGATGTATTTCCCCGGCTTAGTACGTTTGAATTGGGCATAAAAACTCAACACTCCTTCAACTTCAACCGGTGGAATTACAAAATAATCCGAAATAGTATGTACCGCTGTGTCAGAGATGAAACCTTCAATCTCCTGTACCTGCTGTAAGGCTTTAATAAGGTTACTTCTTTCTTTATCCAGGTTTCCGAATGCATTTACTGACGTTGACATCAACTCTCCTTATTTGTTGGTACTACACATAAAAAACATTAACAAAGTTATAAAAAAAAAGTTCTAAAATAAAAACCATTATGAAAAAAATGATTATTAGCAAGGGCTAAAATTCATTGTTCGTATTGTTTGCAATTTCATTATAAATAATTCCCTTTTCTCAAATTTGACAAAAGTGTTTTAAATTAAAGTAATAATCGGGACCACAGGGAACCCCGATTCCCAAATGAGAAATATTGATGAATGTCGGTTTTGATGGTTTCCCGAGGATGAAAATGGGTATATTGACTGTGTTGCACTGGATGAGTAAATTTCAAATAATTGTCCAATGGGTGGTACGTAATTTGCAATTATCGGGGAGAAAGTTGATATCACGGGATTTACAAGCAGGTGATTGCCGTAGAGATAAAGTAGAATGTCAAAACAGAAAAGGAGAGAATTAATGAGTTATGCATCCGTTGAAGAATTCATGCAGATGGTTGTTGCAAAAAACCCTGCGGAAAAAGAATTTCATCAGGCCGTAAAAGAAGTAGTTGAGCTGTTATGGGATTTTGTGCAGGATAATCCAGTTTATAAGCACCATAAAATTTTAGAGCGTATTATTGAACCGGAACGTACCATCATATTTCGGGTGCCATGGCGAGATGATCGAGGTAATATCCAAATAAACCGTGGTTTTCGTATTGAATACAACTCTGCCATTGGACCATATAAAGGCGGCTTACGTTTTCATCCGTCTGTAAATCTCAGTATATTGAAGTTTTTGGGGTTTGAACAGATTTTCAAGAATAGTTTGACCACGCTACCAATGGGGGGCGGTAAGGGTGGTTCGGATTTTAACCCGAAGGGCAAATCTGAAAACGAAATTATGAGTTTTTGTCAATCATTTATGACAGAATTGTTTCGCCATATTGGTGCCAATACCGATGTTCCCGCCGGTGATATAGGTGTGGGTGGTCGTGAGATCGGTTATCTGTTTGGTCAGTATAAACGTTTAAAAAATGAATTTACTGGAGTATTAACAGGAAAGGGACTGAGCTGGGGTGGCAGTTTGATCCGACCGGAAGCGACCGGTTTCGGGAATGTCTATTTTGCTGAAGAGATGTTGAAAACCCGGGGTGAGTCATTTGATGGTAAACGAGTCGCAATCTCTGGATTCGGAAATGTTGCCTGGGGTGCAGCCCGAAAAGCCACGGAACTCGGTGGAAAAGTGGTCACACTTTCGGGCCCGGATGGATATATATATGATGAAGCCGGTCTGGATGACACAAAAATTAAGTATATGTTGGAATTAAGAGCAAGCAATAATGATATTGTTGCTCCTTATGCGGATAAATTTAAAGACACAAAATTTATACCCGGAAAACGTCCATGGGAAGTGAAAGTCGATATTGCTCTGCCTTGTGCTACTCAGAATGAGCTGAACGAAGATGATGCCAAAAACCTCGTTCAAAATAAAGTGTTCTGTGTTTGCGAAGGTGCCAACATGCCTTGTACACCGGAGGCAATTCACATTTTTCAAAAGAATAAAATACTCTATGCACCGGGTAAAGCGGCGAATGCCGGTGGCGTGGCAGTTTCTGGTCTTGAAATGACTCAAAACAGCATGCGTTTATCCTGGACACGTGAGGAACTGGACAATAAACTCCATTCGATTATGAAGAGTATCCATGAAACATGTGTGAAATATGGTACCGAAGGTGATTATATTAACTATATGAAGGGTGCCAATATTGGTGGTTTCATTAAAGTTGCCGATTCTATGATTGATCAGGGTTGTGTATAAATCGACGTTTTGATCGTATTCATAAAGGGGTTGTCAATTGGCAACCCCTTTTTTTTATAACTTGCAATTATTATTTGAATTCAATACACTAAGTCTGGCGAATTAATTCGGATTATGGGAAAATATATTAGCAATCAGAAAACAAAGAAGGCTCAGTTATTTTCCGAATTAGAAAAACGTCCGCTAAAATCCACATCGATAGAAAAACTCAACAATTCGCAATTAACTGACATTCATAAAACGGAACGTAAAATTTTTAAAACCGGAATACGGTCGCTGTCCGACAAAATGATAAACCTGTTTAAAAAACCATACCACTTTTTCAATAAGCTATTCATTATTTCCGGCATTATCAGCTGGGTATTATTGATTATGCTGATTGTGTTCCTATTCGGATTCTTTCAATCAATACCCGATTTTAAAACAATGACATATTCTGACCTGGTTAACGCCGGGGAACAGTATATAAACAACCATCTCGAGGATAAAAGCATCCAGCATGAATGGATTGCCATGCGGGATGTGAACCGGGAATTGCTGTACACGATTGTTATGGCCGAAGATGGTAATTTCTTCGATCACAAGGGTATCAATTACGACATGATGATCAATGCACTGGGTGAAAATATTAAACAAAAAAAACTGGTTTTTGGGGCCAGCACGATCTCTCAGCAGGTTGTTAAAAATCTGTATATGGGAGATTCCAAACGCTTGATCAGAAAACTGAAAGAGATTGTGGCTACCCGTCGGCTGGAAAAATATTTTAGCAAAAATGAAATCCTGGAATTGTACCTGAATACAGCCGAATTCGGACCGGATATTTTTGGAGTTCTGGCCGCTTCGGAATATTATTTCTCAAAGAAACCAATCGAAATCAATGCCGCCGAAGCAGCGTTCATGGCGCTGATGCTGCCGTCGCCGCGTCGTTACCATTTTTCCATATTTCAGAATAAATACATCTCCGCCCAGCATGAGAAGAAACGCCGCCGGATTCTCCGGGATATGGTATACAAAGAGTACATTAGTCCCAGGCAGTATAATGAATATTTAGATTACAAGTATTTTAGATAATAGTAATTAACGTGAGCCCGATGTAAGCAGTCGTTGCTTTTTAACAAGATCTAAAACCATTAAAACGGTTACATAGTTTAAAACTATTGAGGAAACCCCCGAATTCTCCAACGGGAGTCTCTGATGGGAAATTCGGAGATTATACAAAAACGAACAGAAAATTGACTGTTTCAACAGTTTTAATTGTACCACTTAATGGATTATTTCTTACGTCAAACTCACATTAATTCAATTTCTGTAGAGGCAATTTATGTCAGGGATCCCGGCTCAGCGGGAAATTGCCTCTAGCATTTTCTTAAGATTAAAAACAGCCGGAAATAAATCCGCTATAGCAGACGGCCAATAAAGTACTGAATTCCACAGTCAGCAATCTTGGGAAAGCACTTTCGGAAGTGAAGACGTTCCAGGGATTTTTGCCGATTTGTTCATATTGTAAAAGCTTTAGGGACGATCATGGAGCCTGGCAAGTTCTGGGAAAATATGTTCTTGAGCATTCTGATGCACAATTCAGTCACGGAATCTGTCCTGATTGCGCCAAAAAGTACTTTCCCGATATCGATATTTCCAAAGGCAAAGAATGACTATTGCGGCTTGGATAAATACAAGGATATAGTTTAAAAGCCCCCGAAAATCGAGGGCTTTTATATGATATGATTTTATATTGTATTCTAACTATCAGATACCTTTTGTTTTCAATATCTTCTCGATTTCGTCCATGGCCCAGTTCATCATTTTCATCGTCTTATCAAAAGGGACCGAACCGGTCATGTCGACACCTGCGTCCTTCAGTAGTTCGATGGGATACTTGGAACCGCCGGCGGAGAGAAATGTGATATACTTTTCGACCGCCCCCGGTTCATTGCTGAGAATTCCTTTGGCAAGGGCTGTTGAAGCAGTAAAGGATGTTGAATACTGATAGACGTAATAATTATAGTAGAAATGGGGGATATAGGCCCATTCAACATCGATATAGTCCGGAACAACACAGATACCGTCGTCATGACCATAATAGGCACGCACGATGCTTCGATAGAGTTCCGACATGGAATCGCCGGTGATCTGCTTTCCTTTTTCGGCCATTTCATGCATCCGCAGTTCGAATTCGGCGAATTGGGTTTGACGGAATAACGTGCCTTTGACACCATCGAGGTATTCCATGAGCAGAGATAATTTGACATCGTTATCAGTTGTTTTGTTATAGACATCGGTGAATAACAGGACTTCATTCAATGTCGATGCAACTTCTGCGACAAAGATGGGGTACATGGCATTCTGAAAGGGCTGGGTTTTATTTGACAGATAACTTTGCATAGTATGACCGAGTTCATGTGCCAGTGTTGAAACATCATTGAAGAGATTATTATAGTTCAGCAGTATGTAGGGATGCACATCGTATGCGCTGCCCGATGAATAGGCGCCTGAGCGCTTTCCGGGAGTGGGATAGACGTCGATCCAGCGATTATCAAAGGCCTCTTTAATGACACTCACGTAATCTTTCCCAAGCGGTTTTAGTGCGGTCAGGATCATTGCCTGGGCTTTATCATAATCGTATTCTGCATCGATTCCACTAACAGCCGGAGCATATAAGTCATAGTAATACAGTTTATCCAATCCCATCATTCGTCGCTTGATATCAAGATAGCGATGAAAAGAGGCCAGATTTTTATTAACATTCTCGATTAGTGAGTGATATACATCGACATCAATGTTATTGGCGTCCAGAGCTCGTTCAAGTGTGTTATCATAATTTCTGACATTGGTATAAAAGATGTGAGACTTTACATTGCCGTCTATCTCTGTGCCAAATGTCCGCCGGAAATCATTGAATTTCCCGAAAAATGCTTCAAATACAATCTTGCGATCTTCACGGTTTTCGGTAGCCCGGTAACGTCCGTACCCGGCTTGGTCGATGAGCACTTCATCGCCATTCGATAAAGTCACCGTAGGGTAGGGCATGTCGGCGTTTTTGAAAATGCCGTAAATCGAACCGGCTGAACCGGAAATCAATCCGGCCTCAGCCACAATCTTCTCTTCTTTTTCGGAAAGCAAGTGCTCTTTGCTCCTAAGGAGATCATAGAGGTAAAACTTATAAACATCCAGTTTCGGTTCTTTGGCGAGAAATTTATCCATTTTCTTTTTATCCATAGTCAGGATTTCCGGATCGATAAACGATGATTTGGAACTGTATTGAGTAGAAAGTTGCTCAATTTCTTGCCGCATGGCCAGATATTTGGAATCCCGGGTGTCCAGGTCTGATTTTTTCCCGGCATAGGAGGAAAGCCTTATCATTTCTTTGAAAATACCATAATGGTAGTCCAATCCGTTCAGTAAAAGTGTTGGAGATTTTGTAAGTTTTTCTTTAAACTCTAAAATTCCATCGAATTTCTTTGCGGTCTCTTCTTTAGCTTTCTGGTAGGCTTCTTCAGATGAATACAGGTCACTCAGATCCCACTTATACTGATCGGCGATGTCCGCACGATCACGGGTTTGGGTAAGTACCTGATTGCTGAAAAAACTAAGCATTAGCAATACTAATAGCGCTCCTGTTAATTGTTTCATCGCAACCTCTTTCTGTTATTGTATATTTCATAGTTACTCAGATATAATGAGCCTTAATAATGCAGAACGTTACATCTTATTAAAGATCGCCGTAATTTACTATCAGACACCATAATAAAGCAAATACTCATAAGGTGTTGGCCGATTACGATTCTGTAAAAAGTCCTTTGCGTATTTATAATCGATCCAAGCCCCAATTATATCGTCGTTGAATACATTACCGGCTTTCAGAAAATCAGTATCAGCTTTTAGATGATCAAGTGCTGAATCCAAAGAGGATGGTATGGATTTTATCGAACTGAGAACGTGAGCGTTTTCCGGATCAAAAAGATTCACATCGAAAGGTCCAAAACCCTCTTTGCTTATATCGAGATTTTGTTGGATGCCATCGATTCCCGCCAGAAGCATAGCCGACATCGCCAGGTGTGGATTGCAGGTTGCGTCTGGCGGGCGATATTCAATGCGTTTGGTTTCCGGTTCCGTCGCGTACTTTGGAATCCGAATCGCTGAGCTGCGGTTACCAAGGCTGAAGAACAGGGCAACCGGTGCTTCAAATCCGGGAATTAATCGTTTAAAGGAATTGGTTGAGGGATTGGTCACACCCGTCAGTGCCGCAGCGTGTTTTAAAATCCCGGCGACATAAGATTGTGCAACCTTACTCAAACCGCCGTATCCGGTTTTGTCAAAGAATAGCGGTTGATCATTTTTAAAAAGATGTTGATGGAAATGCATTCCGGTTCCAGGTTCATCATACAACGGTTTAGGCATGAATGTCGCCGTTTTTCCATACTTTTTTGCCACCATTTTGATAATGTACTTACCCAATATTACGCTGTCGGCCATTCGTGTCAGATTGCCCATTATGACTTCGATTTCTACCTGGCCGGAACTGCCAACTTCGTGATGGTGATATTTAACCGGGATTCCACAATCCTCCATGACCTTTACTGTTTCTGAACGAATATCATGGAGTTCATCATAGGGAGGAGTAGCATGATATCCGCGATGATTAAACATCTGATAACCATCCTGTTTACCTTCATTCAGGTAATTGCTCCATTGGGCCTCATTAGAATTAATTTTGAAGTATGAATAGAATGGGTCATTTCGAAATTCCACGGCGTCAAAAATATAATATTCAAACTCCGGTCCCCAGCGGCTCTCGCTTGCAATTCCTGTTGATGTAAGGTACTCTTCGGCAAGAGTAGCGATATATCGTGGGTCTCGGTGAAATGGCTTTTTCGTATCGGCCTCAGCAATATTACAAAAAAAACTGAGTGTGTGGTGTTGAAAGAATGGATCAATAAATCCGGTAGCCAAATCCGGAATCAGAACCATATCACCGGATTCTACTGTTTTAAAACCAGATGTCGATGATGCGTCAAATCCAACACCGTTTTCCATTAGATGTTGATTGAATTGCTGAACAGGGATTGTAATATGGTGAAGCCCACCGATCAGGTTGATGAATTTCAGATCGATAAAACGGATTTCATTTTGGCGAACAAAGGCTGACACTTCTTCTATTGAAGCAAACATGATAACCTCTTGAAACTTTAATTATGTACATTCGAAGACTAATATAACATAAATAATTTAATATGTGCAATAGAATTAACCGGGTAATCCTTAAATTAATTAAGGAGAGTCCATTGTAGTAGTTTATTGAAATATTACAAAATAGAGATATGGAATTTACCGGCTATTCTGTTTATATTTTCTATGATTTAAAATGGAGAAAAGAGTGGATACCGTTTCTAAACGATTGGATTACCTAAGTTGGGATGAATATTTCATGGGAGTTGCACTGCTGTCTGCCCAGCGCAGCAAAGACCCGAATACTCAGGTTGGTGCATGTATCATCAACAGCGAGAAAAAAATAGTAGGTGTTGGATACAACGGTTTTCCAACTGGTTGTTCTGATGAAAAACTTCCCTGGAACAGAGAGGGAGATTTTCTGAAAACCAAATACCCCTATATCTGCCACGCTGAATTGAATGCAATCCTGAACAGTATTTCCCGGGATTTAAAAGGCTCCACAATTTATGTCGCACTTTTTCCCTGTAACGAATGTGCGAAAGCGATTATACAATCCGGAATTAAAGAGGTTGTATACCTGGCTGATAAATACAAGGATTCCGATGCGGTGAAAGCCTCAAAAATCATGTTTGATCAAGCCGGAGTTTCATTACGAAAGATCCAAACACAACGGAGATCTCTGGAAATTCATTTTGATGAAACAATCATTTAAAAAGTAAAAATACTCTTTATCTACAGATCAATTATCTGTAATACATCCGGGAAAGAATCGACGAGAAAATCGGGATTCATAGCTTCAAGTATCGCTTTAGGTCGCATTCCATAGCTGACGGCACATACGGGCATGCCTGCGGCTTGTGCTGCGGTAATATCCTTTTCACTATCACCAACCATAAGACAGTTACTGGGCGGGATTTTGTATTGATTGGAAACGTAAAGCAAGGGGGCAGGGGCCGGCTTTTTCTGATCCAGTGAGTCACCGCCAAGAACCGGATCGAAAAATCGGTCGAGGTTAAAATGTTTGAGAATGTGTTTGGTATAGATGAATGCTTTGTTGGAGATGACAGCCATTGGAAAATCTGTCAACTGATCTAATGTATTCTTTATTTTCGGGTACGGAAGCGATGTGTCCAGTAAATGTTCCGAATATAATTTTCGATATTTGATATCGGCTTTATCTAAAAGTGTCAAATCAATTGCAGATTCCGGATCATTGAATAATACCTGCGCGAAAGACCGTTTGACCAACATGCGGATTCCATCGCCAATAAATCCAACACATTGAAGTTTATCAATTGAATTGAATCCGAAATAATCAAGCGTAAGATTTACAGAGGTCACAATATCCAGGCTGGTATCAATCAGAGTGCCGTCGAGATCAAAAAGGATGGCTTTGAATTGGTGTTTTTTCATAGAGATAATTTAGTCGGAATTCGGACAAAGCCAATTACTTGTGACGGTTTAAAATGAACCTAAAACATTTTTATTTTTGCGAGATGTTTTGTATCATACACTGTACTTTGACTTAAATAATTAAAGCCTGTTGCCTGTGTGTTATTAAGGAGAACTGAATGACGGAAAAGAAAGAAACAACAAAACCTCGGATTCAAAAAGGATTTTTGAGCCGGTTGTTAAAACGCAAACATGATCCTAATCAACGATCATTCAGTCTCAGAGCGCTGGATGTTGTCGAGAAAATTGGAAATAAATTACCGCATCCGGCAACCTTGTTCGCAATTTTTGCATTACTGACGTTGATATTTTCATATATTATTGAACGCATGGGTGTTACTGCCGTACATCCGGGTACTGGTGAAACCATCCGGGTGATCAATCTCTTAAGCGGAGATGGATTCCGGTTTATCTGGTCTACAGCGACGGATAATTTTGTGAAATTTCCACCTCTTGGTATTGTGCTAGTTGCGATGATTGGTGTCGGCGTTGCTGAAGGCTCCGGATTGCTGACTGCGGCATTGCGGCATCTGGTAACATCGGCTCCAAAACGTCTGATAACGATGGCAGTCGTTGCCGCAGGCGTTTTATCCCATCTGGCATCCAGTGCCGGGTATGTAATTTTGATTCCGTTGGGCGCAATGGTATTTGCAGCAGTTAAACGGCATCCCTTAGCGGGTCTGGCCGCTGCATTTTGCGGTGTGTCCGCCGGATTCGGAGCGAATTTTCTAATTGGTACAATCGATCCGATTTTATCCGGCCTGACCGAGTCGGCAGCAAAT
>Ga0265596_1000638_pt1 | contig 19470 bp, 20 predicted proteins | sample saktaG_FD_190143 | JGI IMG/M metagenome (GOLD analysis project Ga0265596, IMG submission 190143) | Saline water microbial communities from Sakinaw Lake, British Columbia, Canada - sak_2013_06_06_60m | ecosystem: Environmental > Aquatic > Non-marine Saline and Alkaline > Saline ...
TTCTAAATTATCACAGGTTCCTTTAATTGTATATAATGTTTCACCCTCTTTGAATTTAATTGTTCTTATTTTGGTACAATAATCATATTGACTTTGAGTTTCACAAGCAATCATACAATTTTGAACAATTAATTGAACATTTTCATCTCCTCCAGAAATTCCAATTATTCTTTCCCAAAGATTTGACCATCCAGTAGAAAATCCGTAAATAAGAATTACTAATACTAAAATCCCGAGAATTATAAAAATAATAGTTCCAATAGTGATTTCTGAAGCTTTTTTTTCCATTTTCCTCTTTTTTATTTTTTAGTAAAGAATTTAGAGTTTAAAAACTTTTTCAAATGTTTTTGAATAAGTATATTTAATGTCAATGATTTTCTTGCCATCCTTTAACAAGCATTTTTCTGAATTTATGTTTAGTTTTAATTTTAATCTTGAAGAATTTAGTAAAATATTTTCTTCATTTATTTGGGCCTCTATTTGTTTTAATCCTGGGACAAAATAAATTCCCTCTGAATTTTTGTATTCATTTAGATTACTCAAAAATTCAATAATAAATTCTGATTTTGTATTTGAAGGTTTGAAATTAGAGCCAGAGCTTTTGAAAATTTTCTCAGTATAATAATCTAGTAAATTAGATTCAATATAAACTTTATCAAGGGTGTTAAAGATAGTTATTTTTTCTTTTGCATCTTGTTTTTGTAGATTTAAGTAGAATAATATAAGAACCATTATAGCGATACTAAATAACACCAAAAAGGTTATTGCAATTGACATAGCTTTTTTGTTATTTTTTAATTTCATATTATTTTGGGTTTTATTTCTGGTTCTAAGCAAATAACCAGTCTTTTGTTTTTTAATAAAGGAAATGTAAATAATATTGCCCCACCCCAATTTGGATCGCAGGGATTTGCAGAAGGGGCAGATATACCATAATAAGCTTCAAACTCTTGGTAGGTTTCTCCATGAAAATATTGGAAGTCCTCCCTACTTTGTTCATAAATTCTAATCCACGCCTTCCCATATTCTTGGGCATTATTTTGCAGAAAATTATCTGAGAATTCTCTAAATTTTTCTAGTTTTTCTTTATTTGGGTTTTCTGGAGAATCTTTATCTATGAGATCAATTATATTTATTGTTTCATTATTAAAATTTATCCTTTTTTCTAAAAATCCAAAAAATGCTTTTTGAAATATTAAATCTGTTTTATAATCTAAAATTATTTTCTCATTCATATTAATTAATTTATCCCCTTCTCCGAGCGCAATACATCCTAAGATAAATATTACAGAAAAAACAAGGATTATAAATAAGGCGAGTATCCCCGTGAAAGTTGCACCAATGCTTGCTTTTTTATTTTTTTCGAGTTTTTTTAATTTGTTCTTTATTTTCATTTTAAAGGATTTTATATTTTTTAAAATTCAGATTTTTCTATAACTGTTAAAATCTGAATTTTTAGATTTTCTAAAGGATTCGCTTCATTTACTAAAATTAATTTTCTTTGATAGCATTTAGCAAGTGCTTTTCCTGGAAGTCCACATTGGACTTCTAAACCTTTTGTACCTTGGAGAATTTTCTTTACAATTTTTTTAGAATCCTCAGAAATTATAGTTATATTGAAATAAAAATTTCCCCCATTTTCCATTATTTTTTTGTCTAATTTTGCTTCCTCTAATACATCAAAGTTCGCTTCTAAAACGTCTTTTTTTAAATAACCATTTTCTGAGATAGAGTCAACTAATTTGTTTGTTAAAATTTTTGTTTCTAATTCTCTTAAATCAAGGGATTTTGAAAAACAAATAGAAACTCCCACAATAATGATTAATCCAATTACGCCCAGAATAACCAATAACCAGGGAGATAACCACCTACTATCTGCTTGTTTTTTATTGAAAATTTTTATTTTAAAATGCATCATTTTATTTCTAAGATTATTTTTTCTTTATTATCGTCTAAGTTCCATAATATGGGGTTATCTGAGAAAAAAGTATATTCATAATAATTTGAATCAGAAGTTTTGAGTTTTATCTTCCTATTTTCATTATCTATATTTAATATAGAATTGATAGAAATTTGATGTTTCTTAGCCAAATCATAAAGTTCTGAAATGTCTAGTTCGATTAACATACCGGTTTTTGCATTATCAATTAATAATGCGATTTGCCTGGAATATTTTTCCATAATCAACCTATTTGAATTACCTGTACGATTTATAAAAATAAATAAGGCAGATACAAAAACTAAAATTATAATGATGAAAACTACTTTTTCTATTACTGGGCCCAATGCTTTTTTATTCATGTTTATTTTTATCTTTTTTATTTAGGGTGCTGTTTCAAAACTTGAACATCCCAATCCCTCCAAGGCTTCCTTATTATAAGGATAAATTGTTGGAGGAATCCAGTTATATTTTCCATTAGGATGGTCATAAATAAAGATCGCTCCAGAACCAATTTTTGCGCTTGCAATTACTGCTGTTTTTAATAAACCAAGCCCTATGCTAACTAGTGCACTACTTGTGCCTCCAGTAGGAATCGCTGCAAGTATACCAATAGTTATAGTAAAAACCCCGGCAATTTCTGCATATTTCCCCCAGGTTCCTATATTCTTCATTTGAGCTATTATTGCATAACCATTTTCTGCTGTTCCAAATTGAATCTTCCAATCTTTAAATTCTAAATTTTCAAATTCAGGATCCTGGCTTTGCTCTTTCAAATCTTCAAAAATTGTTTTTGATACAGCCCAATCTTGGATTCCTGGATAAAGATATTCTAAATAACTTCTTCCATCTGGAATTTTTTTGTTTTGCAAATATAAATAAAGTTCTCCATAACCTAATCCTTTAAGATCCTCTTTTGCTTGTTTATCAAATGCAAATCTTGAACAAATCAATCCATAATTCTGTGTCCAAAATTTATGGGGCAGGAAATCTAATTTTCCTTCGCCCAACATTGAATTGCAATCATATAATGCATTTGCAATAGTCTCTTTTATAGTTTCTTTAGATTTTGTTGGATCGCTATTTAATTTTATTCTTGTTATTTGGTTCTCTTTAGAAGGAGTCCCAAAAGCCTCGCAATCTTCTCCAGATATTGTAAAGCAAATCTTTTCTGTTTTACATTTTAAGGGAATTGCATTACCGGCTTCTAAGGCTTTTGTAGCACTGTTAAAAGTGCTTCTGAGTACAATAGAAGTATGACAAGATTCTTTGTCAATTTTAGGATTCCAATCTACAATCAAATAAAACATTAAAAGAACGGCAAAACTAATTATTAATATTATAATTGCTAGAAGCTGTTTGGAGATCATAGCATTTTTGTTTGTTTTTCTTATTTTCATTTTACTAATTTTTTTAAATTAAGAGATTTTTTAATAATAAATAAACAGAAAATAATATAATAGCAAAAAAAATAATCCACCCTAGAATTTGCATTATGTTACTGCTGATAGCCTTTTTTCTTTCTATAAATTGTTTTATTTTCATTTTTAGTTATTTTATTCTGTATCTTTTTCTAGATTTATTGCATAGGGGATTTCATCTATTTTATATTTTTTTTTATTTCCAATCCATTTATATGTTAAATCTTTACAAATGCCTTTATTAGATTCATCACAAGTTGTTTCATCTTTATCCTTGCAAATACATACACAATAATTGTAATTTTTACAGGCTTCCGGGGTATATCCTGGAATTTCATAAAACATAATCTGCCACTTCTTTGGACCTAAAATCAAAAATTCTCTTTTTAATTCTTCTGTATTTTCCATAAAGAGTTTAAATTCAGAAATAAATGCATTTAAATTATCTTCTGCAGATTTTATATTTGTTTTAGTTTTAAATAATGTGTAAGCACTCACCCCCACACCGATTAATATAACAAGACATAAAGCCGCAATAATAATATTTAGGGTGTTCCCCCCTAAAAAGGATATTGAATCTGCTTTTTTATTTTGGATTACTTTTTTTCTTTTCATTTTTTAAATTTTCTTATTTAATATCCATATTTACATTCAGAGAATAAGTTCATAATATCTACTCTTTTCTCTTTCACATCTTCAACATAATTAGGATTTCCACTATCACAATTATTTGGTGCCCAACCATTATAATATCTTAATGCAAGTTCCCAACCCCCATAATGTTTCCCACAATAATCCTGTCCTCCAGGATAATTTTGTAATTTATCCCTATAATGATCAATTAAAAGATTAATGCCATATTCAACATTTTCTTGAAAATTAATAACATCTACTTTATCATGAACATTTGTATTTATTTGCATAACCCCATAACTTTCTTCATCCCCCCAAGATTTTAAAACCCGATGTATGTTTTGTGTAGTACTGCAGTAAAGGGGATTATCTAGGTAATTTGCATTATATATACAATGTTTAAGATTGCTTTCTGTTAATGCTTGTTGTAAAATCAAACATTCAAAAGATTTTGCCCCAGTATCTTTTGAAACATTTTCATTATATTGATTAGTATTTTTTGTTTCTATTATTTCTAAAATTTTAAGCCCAACAAATTCTTGCCATTTTATAAGGTTTTCCTCTAATAAATTAAGGACATGTTTGATATTTTCTTGTGTATCAAATAAACCTTTTCCCCGAATATCATTCCATTCTTCTTCTGTTAAAAGATGATTCAGGAATAAATCATTAATAAATTCTCTATTTTTGGAATATTTTGAATCTGGGCTTCTGTTTTTTAATTCTAATATTGCAGATTCTATTGTCCATTCAGGTGTGGCATCATCTACAGAGGTTAGATAAATATCTTCTTTACATTCTTCAGGTGCAATTTTTATTCTTCTTTCATATTCTATTTGCAATTCTGGGTCATTTAATTTTTCTAGAATTCTTTTTTTCTCACTATCTAAAATGAGCCCTTCAGGTGTACATTTCTTTGTGGAATGGGATGCTGATAAATATGGGAACCCTTCTCTAAAGTAAATTCCATAATATCCTTGATATCCCCAAAGACAATATATTTCTAAAATTCTCTCTACGAAATTTTCCTCAGTTCTTGCTTCCATAATATATTCAATATGGCTCTTTTCATCTTTGTGTATTTTTTTTGTTCTTTCAAAATTATCTAAAATGTTTGGAGAAATTAACCATTCTTTTGTGGAATAATAATCCCCATTTATCATCGGGATTATTTGGGGGCGACCTAATTTTTTATTAAATCTAAATCTAAAAACATCTGGATAACTCCCCCAATATTCTAGGTAAATATCTTTATAGGGGCTTGGGCAAGTTAATGATTTTTCTTTGTATGGAGTTTGTTCTTGCATTTTTATGATTGAAGGAAGATTGTTTGTTGGGTTTGTATTATTTTTAGGATCAGGATTTCCCCAGTCTGGAAGCAAATCCTTTATTTTATCTGGAAGTTTTAGATAAACAATAGAGAACACGATAATAGCTATTACTAAGAGTATTATAATTAAATTTAATAGTTTTTTCATTCCTGAATTTTCAGCTTTTTTATTTATTTTAATTATGTTTTGCATTCTCTTTTATTTGGGAATTTTAATGAGGTTTAACTTTTAAATCTTAAAAGATTTTTCATAAAATCTATTGCAGATAACCCTTTATCTTTAAGTATAAGCGCACCAATAATCAATATTGCCAGCATAATCAATGCAAGAATTAGCCAACCAAGATTTTCCAATTCAAAACTTGCTTTGTTTTTTAATCTTGATATAATGCCTAACATAATAATTCCAAAGAAAATTACTTAATAAATATTACTTAATAAATAATCTTCCAGAAAAACGACAATTTTATTTTGAAGATTTATTTATAGAAATTTTTATCTAAATTTATGGAATTTTTATTAAATCAAATTTTAATTTTCTTTTAATAGAATCTATGAATTGTTTTTCTTGGTTTTTATTAATTAATGCTCCTGCAGCTACTTTATGCCCACCAACATTTTCTCCGGAAATCTCTTCTATGACCTCTTCTAATAATTTTTTTAGATTTCTTTCTGATTTTTCTCTTCCAGAAATTCTTGCAGATATTTTAATCTTGCTTTCATTTTCACTATCCTGTGTCATGCCAATTAAAATAGTTCCTGGCGCATAGATTGATGAGAAAGATAAAATACTCATTAATATCCCAATTAAACCATCATTTATTTTATCTTTTGCATTTATGATAACATAATTTTTTCCAATTATTTTATCTGATTTATCTAATTTATCAATATATTTTAATCCAGAGACTATTTTTTGCCTATATTTAAAATAAATTCTTTCAGCCTTTTTTCTGGCAGTTAAATTTTTTAAACATAACATCAATGCAACTTCTGAATAACCCATTCTGCCACAGGCATTTATTATTGCAGAAAGTTCTCTAGCATCTTCTAATTTATTAAAAAATTTGATTAAATATAAATTTCCAAGAAACTTTGAAGTTTTTTCTTTTGTAGATACTCTTAACATTATATTTGTCATTAAAGCCTTCATTTCTTTTTCAGTTAATTCGATTAAAGATTTGTAGTGCTTCCCTATTTTTGAAATTCCGGATTCTTTTAATAATTCATATGTTCCTTTAGAATTTCCACTAACTCCTGGAATAAAGGGTCTAGGATTATATTCTAGAGCTTTGTCTAAAGGCCGTGTTGAAGGGTAAATTAGAAAACCTTTTCTGACTATGACTCCGGCATCCTTTAAAATATTATTTCTAATTTTGTTTATTTCTTCTCCTAATGAATCTCCGATCAACCCAATTATTGCCAATTTGGCTAAATCTTTATTTTCTTCAGAAATTTCTCTTGAAACAAGATAACTTAATTCTGAAGCACATAAGTTTTCATATTTTTTTAATAAATGGGTGTTTAAAATGTTGAGATTTTCCCCTTCAAATTTTTTATTTTTTATTTCATGATGATCTATTATAAATATTTCATTTTCTTTTTCAGATAATTCTTTTAAATGTCCAGAACCTAAATCTGTTAAAATAATAAGCTTATTTTTTGGGATAAGCGCAATTTCCTTTTCATTTAATTGCTTAACTATTTTTAAAGAAAATTGTTTGGATAACCTCCTTAAGGTTTCTGAAATGATTGCTGCAGAAGTAATGCCATCAGTATCATAATGACTAATCACATGAATTTTTTCATGTTTTATTTTTTTTATTAGCTCTTTAGAAAAAGTTTTAACCCTTAATTCAACCATTTTATTTATAAAAAAAGATAATTATTTTTTATCCCTTTTTTTATGATAATCTACTCTTTTTTTTAATTTTGCTTTTGTAATTATTAAAGATCTTTCTGCATTTTTATCTTGTTTGTTCTTTTTATAATGTTTAATTATTTGATCTAATTTTTCCCTAAGATTTAATATGGTTGGTTCATTACATTTTTCTTTTTTCTCTTCTTCGATTATTTTTTTTATTTTTAGCCCAAATAACTTTACCCTTGGAATTCCATATTGATCTTTTAAAATCAATCCAATTTTTTCAATGGAATTTCCTTTATCAAATAATTCTAAAACTATTTTTTTGACTTCTTTTTCTGAATATTTTAACCAAACTGGTTTTTCTAAAGTTTTTGTTGTTTTTATTTTTGACATGATATTATATTCAAGATTTGCTTATTTAAATTTTATGCAATTCAAACTAATTAATTTGATGTTAGAATAGCCCTACCAGGATTCGAACCTGGGTCGCGAGCTCCAAAGGCTCGAATGCTTGACCACTGCACCATAGGGCTATATGACTCAGAATTTTTTTTAGTTTATAAGTTTAATTAATCTTAATTATTTTTTAGGAAGGTTCATTCATTTTTTTTTATATCTCCCACGAGATTCCACTTTTTTTATTCTTGAAATGATTTGAATATAATCCTTGGATTTATAATTATTTAAAACAATTGAAAAGCATTTTTTAGAGATTTTGTTATGTCTTGCTTTTAATGATTGTTTTAATAAATATAGGTCTGTTGCTTTATCCTCAATTTTTCGTGAATGAAATGAAAGCCCAAAATCAATCAAATAAATTTTATTTTTAATATAGATCATATTATTTGTTGTAAGATCTCCATGAATAATATTTTGATCATGCATTTTTGTCAGAATTTTTCCTATTTGTTCACAGATTTTTTTATATTTTGATTTTTCTAGATTATCTGAAAGTTTTTCACCTTTAATATATTCCATAAGAATTTCTTGTTTATTTTTATCAACTTCTAAAATTTTTGGAACATTAATGAATTTACTTAATTTATTCATGATTTTAGCCTCTGATTTTGTTCTAGAATTCCTTAATTTTTTATCTATTTTGTCTATTCTATATGATTTTTTTATTCTTTTTTTAAGAATTTGATTATTTTTTAAATAAATTATTGCCTCAGCACCTTGTTGAATGATTTTTGAAACCATTTTATCAAAATTTAAACTTTTTTCCAAATTTTTTTGCTAATTTCTGCATTTGTTTTTGTGAAAGCCCTTGATTAAAATCATTAGAAATATCCTGATTATTTAGGCTCATTTCCTTAATTAATTTATATTGTTTTAACAACTGTCTGATTTCATTAGTCTTAGATCCAGAACCTTTGGCAATTCTAGACAATCTTTTAGTCTGTTTTTCGATTATTATTGGATTCTCTATCTCTTCTTTAGTCATTGAATCAATAATATGTTCCCAATTTTTAATTTTTCCTTCTTGATTATCTAATGCTTTCTCAGGAATTTTCATTTTATTTACTCCTGGAATCATCTCCATTATTTTAGAAAAATTTCCAAGACCCTTCATTTGTTTTAATTGTTCTTGAAGATCTCGTAAATTAAATTCTCCTTTTTTTAATTTCGCAGTTAATTTCTTTTCATGTTTTTTATTTACTGCAGATTGAACTTTTTCAAGTAGGCCCTCTAAATCCCCTAAACCCAATAATCTTGAGATAAATGCCTTTGGATTGAATTTTTCTAAATCATTTATTTTTTCACCATTTCCTATGAAGAAAACCCGCGCCTTTGTTTCATTACAGGCAGTTAATGCTCCACCAGCCTTTGCGCTTGAATCCATTCTTGTGATAATCACGCCATTAATATTGCATGCTTTTTGAAATTCTAATGCTTGAGTTTTTGCAGCCTGACCAATATCTGCTTGAATTACTAAAAATCTGTGCTCAGGATTTATTTTTTTATTTAAAATTTTAATTTCTTTTGTTAATCCCTTATCTAAGTTATGTCGGCCTGCGCTATCAATTATTATTAGATTGAATTTTTCTAATTCTTTTTTATATTTGTTATAAATCTTTAAAGGATCTTTTTCTAATTTATCTGTGAATACAGGCACTTTAATTTGCTCTCCTAATTGTTTTAATTGTTCTGAGGCTGCTGGGCGATGAACATCTAAGCCTAAAATTGCAACTCGATATCCTCTTTTTGAATAATATGCTGCCATTTTTGCACAAGTTGTAGTTTTACCAACACCATATAATCCAAGCAATAAAATTTTATTTTGTTTTTTTAAATCAATCTTAATTTCATGTTTTTCTTTGCCCAATAAATTTAATATTTCATCATGGAGAATTTTTGTTAAATGTTCTTTTTTCTCAATCCCTTTTATCTTTTCATTTTTCCCTTCTTCTTTTATTTTTTCCCCAATTTCCTTGACTAAATGGATATTTACGTCTGATTGAATTAGGGCTCTTTGCAAATCTTTTACTAAAGTTTCTATAAGTTTTTTATCAAGAAAGATTGCTCCAGCTATTTGATCAAAGCCTTTTTTCAATGTTTGAGCTAATTTATTTAACATATTATGATTTATTTTCCTGATTTTTTATATCTTTATAAACCTAAATCTTCAATGAATTTATTTTTATTAAATAGTTCAAGGTCTTCATATTTTTGGCCCTTTCCTAAATAAAATATTGGTTTATTTGTAGCATAACTTATTGAAATAATTGTCCCGCCTTTTTCATCTATATCTGTTTTAGTTAAAATTGAGCCATCTATTTCAATTGCTTCATTGAATTTTTTGGCTTGTTCAATTGCATCATTTCCTGCAATAGATTCTGCGACAAAAATTTTTAGATCAGGATTAGTTACTGAACAAATTTTTTCCATTTCCTTTAGAAGATTTGTTTTAGTATGCATTCTTCCAGCACTATCTATTAAAACAACATCTATTTTATTGTTTTTTGCATATTTAATTGTATCAAATCCTACTGCTGCAGGATCGCTTTTATATTCATGTTTTATCAAGGGGACCTTTAATTTTTTAGAATGTTCTTCAAGTTGTTCTATTGCTGCAGCTCTAAAAGTATCGGCAGCCCCTATTACAACTGAAAATTTATTCTTTTTTAATAAATCTGTAATTTTTGCAATGGTTGTTGTTTTACCAGCACCATTTATTCCAAAAAATAAAATTATGAAGGGTTGATGTTCTGAATGTTTTTTTAATTTTATAGAATCTAAAATATTATCTGGTTCAATAAGAAGATTTCTAAAATTTTCTTTTAGTTTATTTTTTATTTCTTTTTCTAACTCAGATTTTTTGATTTCTTTTCCAATCAATTCTTTAGATAATTTCTCTTTTATATTTTCTATAACTTCTAATGCAAAATTATTTTCTAAAAGTAATAATTCTAATTCATCAAAAATCTCATTAAATTCTTTCTCGTTTATTTTATATGAAATTTTTTGCCTTAATTTTTTAAAGAAAGAAATATCTTTTTTTATTTCCCCTAGATTGGGTTGATATTTTTGAAGTCCAGGGCTAAATTCATTAGAGATTTCCGGGATTTTTTGTTTTTTGGCCTTTTCTATTATTTTATCTGCTTTTTCTTGTATTTTTTCAATCTTCTTTTTGTTTAATTTTTTTTGTTTTGTTTTTTTCTGAGGTTTTTCAGATTTTTTTAACTCTTTTTTTCCAATTTTCTTCCTTATTATTTCTGTATCTTCTGGAGTCTTCTCTAAGTATTTTTTAGATTTTTTAATCCAATTTTCAATTTTATTCTTGAATATTTTAAACATATTTTTTATAACTCTTTTTAATTTATAAGCTTATTTAATTACCTTATTAACTAAATTTCAGGCATTAATTTTATTATGCCTTGTTTTTATTATGGCTTCAAAATTAAGAAGCTATTCTAGAAATCAATAGATAATTTTTTATAATCCTTTTATTATTCTTCTCTATGAAAAGAATTTTAATCATTTTAGATGGGGCTGCAGGCCTTGGTTTAAAATGTTTTAGTGGAAAAACAGTTTTAGAAATTGCAAAAACTCCTAATTTAGATTTTTTCACAAAAAATGGGATGTTAGGTTATGTGTATCCTATAAATGAAAAAACAATTCCCGGTTCAGATAATGCAATTGTCTCTATTTTTGGAAATGATTCTTCATTATCCAAAAGGGGGGTGTTTTCTGCAATAGGTTCTGGAATGAAATTTAAAAAAGGAAATCTTGCTTTAAGAATTAATTTTGGAACAATCGACAATCTAGATTCAAGAAGAATTTTAGATAGAAGGGCTGGAAGAACCCTTACAACTAAAGAGGCAAAACAATTAGCAGAAAGTTTGAATAGACAAGTGAAACTCCCGTGCAAATTCAAGTTTAAATCAACAATACAACATCGGGCAGTTCTTGTTTTAAGGGGCAATTTCTCAGATAAAATTACAGATATAGATCCAGAATATGGGTCTAAAAAATTAAATAAGCAAGAGAAGTCAAATAAATTAAATAAATTAGAATTTTCTAGATCTTTAGATGGCCATAAAGAATCTATAAAGGGTTCTGAAATTCTTAATTCATTTGTTAAGCAAAGTTTTAAGATTTTAGATGAGCATCCAGTAAATTTAGAAAGAAAGAAAAAAGGATTATTTCCTGCAAATATTATTCTAACAAGGGGCCCGGGGGTAAAAATACCTAAATTAAAGAAATATAAAAATTGGATGTCTATTAATGCAATGCCTTTAGAAATTGGCATTTCTAAAATTTCTGGAATGAAAATTTTTTCTTTTGAATATCCTAAATTAAATAAAATAGATGTTTACGCCAATCTTTATGATGGATTAAAAAAAACAATCAGATTTGGAATTAAAATTTTAAAGAAAAATTATAGAAATTTTGAAGGATGTTATATACAATTTAAGGAAACAGATGTTCCAGGACATGACAATAAACCTCTTGATAAGAAAAAAATGATGGAAATCATTGATAAGAAATTTTTCGGATTTCTTAAAAAATTTTTATTAAATAAAGAAATTGATTTAGCAGTTACTTGCGATCATTCAACACCCTGTAAATTAAAAAGGCATAGTTCTGATCCAGTACCGGTTTTGGTTTATAATAATAAAGATAAAGATAAAACTAGCCATTTTTCAGAAAGTCAATCAAAAAAAGGAATTTTTGGAAAGATTTATGGTCAAAATCTGTTGAAAAAAATAGGATTTTTTAAATAAAGGGTGCATTATTTTTAATGCAGCATAATAAAAGTTTTAAAGGGTGTCTTTTTCTATTTGATATGATAATCTCAAATGTAGAATTTCAAATCGCTCAAAAAATAAAATGATAACTTATAAAGAATTATATGATGCTCTAAGAAAGGAAAGATATTCTCAGCAATTGCAGTTAATTCCTAAAAATTTTATAAAAGAGATTTCAATATATTTAAAAGATAAAAAAGAAATTGCAAATAAGCAAGACGATGATTTTTCTGAAACCATCTCAAAGATAAAAAAACAGTTTGAAAATTCAATCGCGATTTTTAAAGAACTTATTCTTAGAAGAAAAAAGAAGATTTTAGAATTGGCATTTATTGCATCTGAAACTGGGATTAGTAAGAGGGATTATGAAAATATGCTTGCAATAGAAAAATTAGCTTTTGAAGGTATTATGAGATCTTTAGAAAAAGAAGATAAAAAAATTGGAGATATTTTAAAGGGAATAGATGATGGAGAATCGCAAGAATCAAAAAATAAAATGATTGTTTTTATAAATGATGCTGAAGAGTTTTTAGATTTAGAAGGAAAAAAGCTTGGACCTTTTAAAAAAGGGGATGTTGTAAATTTGTCTGAAGAAATAGCAAATATTTTAATTGTTGATGAAAAAGCAGAGGCAATTGAAGAAGAATAATTTAAATTAATTAAATTAATAAAAGCCTCTAGCCGGAGTCGAACCGACGACCTACGGTTTACAAAACCGCCGCTCTAACCAACTGAGCTATAGAGGCATTAAATCTTCAGGATTTATTAATTTAAAAGTATTTTGATTTGTTAGAATAAATAATTTAAAGAAATAAGGGGTAAATTGCATAGGATTTAAGAATTCTTTTTCTCTAACTTTTCTTTAATCTTCTTTTTTGTAATTTTTGGTTTAAGTTTTAACTTTGGTTTTTTAGATTTTTTCCTAGATTTTTTAATTTTGCTTATTTCATCTGTTTTTTTTGTTTGGGAATTCTCTTTTTTTATTTCTTTTATTTGGGGTTTCTCTAAATTTCCTTCAGATTTGTTTACTTCTTTTTCTTTTGCTTCTTTTTTATCTACATTGTTTTCTTTCATTTCTTTTTTATCTGCTTTAATTTCTTTAACTTCTTTCACTTCTAGATCTTTTTTAAGTTCTAAAATTCTTATTTCACAAAGAGATAAAGGATAGGTTTTCTTTAAAACCAAAGATAATGCCCTTTGAAATTTATTTGCAAGAATTTCTTTTAGAAATTCCTCATTAGTTTTTTTTATTATAGAATCTTCAATCCAATTTTTAGCCTTATTTCTTAGTGTTTTTTTGACAACCCTAGATATTTTTTTTCTTGTAATTAAAAAAGGTTTTATTCTCCATACACTTTCCTTTGTTTGTGCATCAAAAGAATCTTCAATATAACTAATTCTTTTTCTAATCATTCTTCTAATAAAATAAGGCATTAATGTTAATTTTTTTATTCTAATTATTGGTTTTCCTTGTTTGATTTCTATTTTTAATACTGCCTCAATTGCTTTGCCCCTCAAATTTCTTGTTAAATCTAATTTAATTGTTTTATTTTCTAAATCTTGTAGAGAATTTCCAATTAGTTCAGCTTTACTATTTATTATTGGAAGATCTATTTCAATAAATTTTTTTCTTCTTGAGATAACTTTTGTTATTTTTTTTGCCATTTTTATTCGATTAATATTTTACTTACTCTTCTTGATTTTTTTGCATGCCGAGATTTCCCGCATTTTTTACATAAATAAATAATTACTTTTCTGGTTGTAGATTTGGTTTTTCTTTTCCAAGATTTAATTGCTGGTTTACTTCCATATCTGCCCTTATTTCCTTTTCCAGGCATTGCCCCCCTCTTTTTTGCCCTTATTAGTGATCCTCTTTTTAAAGATCCCCTTTTATGGCCTATGCTTACTAGGCCTATTTTTTGTTCAGTCCGTTCATTACATTTTGGGCAAAATCTTTTTGTTTTTTTTGGAAGTTTCATTTGTTTTTTTATCTTCTTATTTTTCGTTAAATTTTTAAAATCTAATAAAAAATAAATTTCATTTGAGTTTTTAAATGTTCTTAAAATATTCTTAAAATATTCCTTATTTAAGATGATATTCTGTGACATTAATATAAAATCTTAAAAACAAAAGCAAAACATTTATAAATCGTTACTATTAAGGAATAGTATAATTTGCTGGAAAAAACAAATAAAAAATATTTTAATTAAAAAATGAAAAAAGAATATATTGAAGAAAGAATGACAGAAATAAATGCCTCTTCTGATTTTAATCCGAATTATCCAAATACTATTGAAATAGATCAATCAGGAATTGCATATTCAGTAACTTTAGCAGAACTTAAACGAGGTCAAGTAATCTTAGAAACTCATTACAAAAAATCAAAATTAGAAAAAGATTCAGAATCCTTTTTTTCAGATTTTTCTAATGAATTTGGAATTGCTGCAGGCAAAAACCTTTTAGTAAAATTGGAAGATCTTCCTTGGAAGGCACGAAAAATTTTTCAATCTGGGCAAAATTTATTAGGACAAAAAAATGAATTTTTTAAAAATTTTCAAATTGTTTACTCAGATTAATAAGGATAATTTTAGTTAAGAGCAATTATTTAGATAAATATATAAGTCTTTTTGTATTAATTTCTTTTGAATTATTTGGATCTGTGGTCTAGTGGTTATGACGTATCCTTGACGTGGATGAGATCCCAAGTTCAATTCTTGGCAGATCCATTTTTTATTTTCTTTTATTTTCTCGGATTTTTTTCTTATTTTAATCCCCTGAGGGTTTCCCATTATTTTTTATGCTTATTTTTCCTTCTAATAATCTTTATATATCTTATTTTATTGTTTAAAGCATAAAAAAATAAAATTTTTAACTTTAGAATGAAGCATATAAAAAAAAGAGGAAGTAATTCTCAAAATAATTTGTTCAAAAATAGAATAGTTTTCAAAAAAATTTTTAAAAAAGCCCAAGTAACTATTTTTATTATTCTTGCAATTTTAATTATTGGGGGAATTTCTACTTACTTTATTGTGAGAGATAATAATTCAAGTCAAAAAATCCCTGAAGAATTTAATCAGATTTATTCTTATTATCTTTCTTATATTGAAGAAGAAACTTCAAATGCTTTAATGATAATGGGTCAGCAAGGCGGTTATTTGAAATCTGTAGAATTTTCTTCAGGAAATAGTTATATGCCTTTTTCTTCACATTTAGATTTTTTAGGAAGTGGAATTCCTTATTGGTATTATGTTTCTGGAAATGGAATTTCTAAAGAACAAATCCCTTCTAAAGAAAGAATGCAACAAGAATTAAATGAATTTTTACAAGAAAGATTATTTTCAATTGATTTTTCAGAATTTGAGGAAGAAGGATATTTTATTGAATTAAATGAGCCAAAAGTAAACAGCATAATAAAAGAGGATTTTGTTTTGATTAATGTAGATCAAAATTTAAATTTTAATTTTAATGATTCAACTTGGAATAAAAGAAAACATTCTGAGAAAGTAGATTCTTTATTTGGGAAATTTTATGATTTTGCTAAAAAAATTTATTTAGATCAAAAACAAACAATGTTTTTGGAAAATTATGCTTTAGATATTCTTAGACTATATGCCCCAGTAGATGGGAGTGAAATTAGTTGCAGTCCAAAAATTTGGCCGATCAGTGGAATAAAAGAAAATTTGACAGTTGCTTTAGAAAATAACATTCCTCAGATTAAAATTAAAGGGGATTATTATTCTTTGAAAGATAAAGAAAAAGAATATTTTGTCCAAGATATTGGGGAGGAGTCAAATATAAATATTAATTTTGTTTATATTAGGGATTGGCCAATGAAATTAGAAATTTGGCCATCTGAAGATATATTTCTAAAAGCAGAACCAATTGGATTACAACAAGGATTAGGAATTTTGGGTTTTTGTTATGTTCCTTATCATTTTGTTTATGATTTTGCTTATCCTGTTTTAATACAATTAAATTCCCACAAGGAAATTTTTCAATTTCCAATTGTTGTTTCTATTAATAAAAATAAACCAAGAGAGGCCCTTAATGTTGAAGGTTTACCTGATGTAATCCCAGAATTATGTGAACACAATCTTGCAGATATTTCTGTTTATACTTATAATAATAATTTTGAACCAATTAAATCAAGCATCAAATTCAAATGTTTTAGTAATATTTGCAATATTGGTGAAACACAATTAAAAAATAATGAGGCCATATTAGAAGGAAAATTCCCCCAATGTGTTAATGGGTTTATTTTAGCAAATGCTGAAGGTTATGAAGAAGGAAAATATCAAATTTCTAGTCTAGATGAAGAAGAAATCATTATTTTTCTAGATAAAAAATATAATTTAAATCTTGAAGTACAAAAAGATAACAAGAAATTAATGAATGACATTGCAATCATACTTTTTACTAAAGAAAATAACACTAAAACAATTCTTTATCCTTCCCAAAGTCAAATTGAATTAAGTAGTGGAGAATATGAAATAAAAACTTATATTTATTCAAATTCAAGTATAAATTTGAATTCTGGTTCAACACAAAAATGTATTAAAGTTTCTAAATCCGGGGTTGCGGGTTTTCTTGGTTTTACTGAGGAGAAATGTTTTGATATAGATTTTCCAGAACAAATAATTAGTCAAGTAATTTCTGGTGGCGGAACTCAAAAATATTATATTGGAGAATCTGAATTAATTGATTCAAGTAAATTAATTGTTAATGCTGATGATTTTAATATTCCAAAAACAATAGAACAATTACAATCTAACTATAATAATATTGAAATATCTAAATTAAATATAATATTTATATAAAAAATAGAATAACAAAAATGCAACAAAAAATTAAAAAATTTTCAAAAAATAATAAATTTTATGATTTAAGTGTTTTTTTTAGTTTAGTTTTTTTGATGATTTTATTTTTTTTAGGAAATAGTTCTATAGTTTCTTCTGGAATAATTCCTGATAGTTTTTATAATCCCTCTTCAAACATACAATTGAATAATCCAGATTTCTCAGCATATAGTGATTTACAACAATTTAATCAAGAAGATTGTGAAAATAAACAAGATTTTATTATTCAAATTGCTCCGGGGGGTTGTAGCCCAATGGTGGTTAGAAGTGATTTATTAGAAGAACAAAATGTTCCTGTTTTTTGCAAATTATCTGGGTTTAAAATAAATCCCTTAGTAGATATTTCAAAAATACGAAGTCTTTATTTTGAGAAAGAATATCCTGCAGGGGTTTCAAGTATTTCTTATTTTCCTTCTAGAAAAGCATTAAATATCCAGAGTAATTTTGCAGATTCAATTCTTGAAGATAATTTGGGCTATTTAGTGGTTGTTTTATCAAAAAATGAAATTGAAAAGGAAATGCCAGATTATATTGAAGGAAATATTAGTGCAGTTATTCATTATGATTCTGAAAACTCTTTTGGAATTGGAGAAAATGTTTTTTATTTATCTGAATTAGATGATTTTGGCTGGAATGAAAATTATAAAAATTATGGATTTTGGAATGGAAAAGCATATATTAGGGCCGAATCTATTGAAAAAGATTCTGCAAAAATTTCTATATATCAGGATATTGATTCAAGAAAATCTATTTTAACTTTAAAGCCTGGTCAGACTTCTAGAGACTTATATTTAGATGGATTTTATTGTTCTGCAGGATTTAGTATTGAACTAGAAAATATTGATATCCCAAGAAATTCTGCATTATTGCAAATTAATGATAAAAAAATTTGGGTTGGAGAAGGAGATGAAATTTTAAATGGAAAGTGTAGAATAAGAAATTTAGAGGATTATGGAATTGGTGGGAGAGTTAATATTGATTGTTCAGGCTCTAAAAATTTTGATTTATTTTTAAGCCCTATAAAGGCAGAGTTTAAAATTAAGAATAGCTCGATTTCTGAAACTTATTCTGTGGGGGATAAGATAAATTCAGGAGGGGAGTCTTTTGTTTGGGTAGGATATATTGGAAAAAATAATTTAAAAGAAAAATTTGTTGTTTTAATAAAAGAAGACTTTTCTCAAAATGAGGATGAATTTAATGACAAAGAAGTTTATGATGTTGTGAGTAAAATCATAAATGAGAATCCTCAGAAAAAGATTACAAATTTAACAAATCAAATTGAAAATAATATAAAAGCAAATTATAAGAAAAAATTAGGTTCTTCCTTATCAGAGGGGATTGAAAATATTAAAATTGGAATTCTTTTGGAAAGTGGGGGGGGCTTTGAAAACATCCAAGTTAGTAAGATTTTAATTTCTGAAGATAAAGATTGGTCAGAAATTTCTGAAGGAAATAAATTATTAGCAAAAGAATATTATGACAAAGCGATTGAAGAATATAATAATTTATTTAGTTTTTATCCCAGTGAAAAAGAAGAATTAATAGTAGGGGATGAAGAGATTCTTGCTGCAAAAGCCCTATACTCTTCTGCAAAATTATCCAAAGTTTTTAAAATGAGTGTACAAGAAGATAATTTTTATAATAAATTAATAGAGAATTATCCAGATAGTTTAAGTGCAAATAAAGCAAAAAGTGATAAGGAATCTTTGGGAAAATATGATTTTTCTGATTCAGAAAAGATTGTAGAAGTAAATAATCAAAAATATTTTATTAATTTATTAGATTTTAAAAAACCAAAACTTAGTGATTTAAGTGCAGTTTTATTAGTTAATTCTAAAGAAAAAACAATCGGGCTAGATCAAATTTTAGAAATTGAAGGAGATTCTGTTGATTATATCAAATTAGTTTCTATTGAAGAAGATGAGGTAAAAATAATTTATCATAAAGATTTAGGATCTAATAATGGTGAAGAAGAAAGGGAAATAATTTTATCTTTTAAAGAACCAAATAATCATCTCCCTGAATTAAATTTAAGGTTATTAAAGATTAATTTAAATAAACAAGTAAAAGTGAAAATTATCCCAAAAAATTATGGGACTGAAAGTACTTCTGATTTTAAATTTAAAATTGGGATTGAAAAACGAGCAATTCAATTGAGTCCTGAAAAAACTC
>Ga0265596_1000655_pt1 | contig 19214 bp, 17 predicted proteins | sample saktaG_FD_190143 | JGI IMG/M metagenome (GOLD analysis project Ga0265596, IMG submission 190143) | Saline water microbial communities from Sakinaw Lake, British Columbia, Canada - sak_2013_06_06_60m | ecosystem: Environmental > Aquatic > Non-marine Saline and Alkaline > Saline ...
GGAGTTAAGGGGATCTGAGGGATTTTCCAGTTTGAGCACACCCTTTCCACCGTTAAAGATTTCTTTATAGATCGAATCAAAGTTCTTTTGAATGATGGTAAAAGTGTTCGTAAACATTTTTTCAGCGGTTTCATTGAGTTGGGATATCGCTTCCTGAAGATTAGTCTTGGAATCAACAAGGTCTTTTCTCTGCTCATTGAGAAATTCCAACCGCTTTTTTTGCGTTTCATAATCATTAATTGCAGCAAGGTTTATTGGTCCCAGACTTTCAAGACGCCTCTCCTGCTTTTCTCTGTCTGTTTGCAACTCAGTCGGATTAAGTTCTTCATAATCCTCTGCTGTATCGTGGGATAGATCGTGGTGATAATGCTGTATTACATCCTCTTTCAGGTGTTCGATCTTCAGTTTGGTTTCCTGGATTTTAAGCTCGATCTCGTTTTTATCTCTTGAGAATACTTCCTTTTTAAATTCAAGATCATGCAATGTCATCTTGAGCGTATCGAGCTTTTTCCTAAGTTCGTGGAATTCGTTTTCTATGCTTACATTTTTTTCTTTGAACGTACGGAGTTCATCGACTTTTTTATTAAAAGAAATCTCATACTTCTCAGTTTCGGTTTGCAGGTCTTCAATTTCTTGTTTCAAAGGTTCGATCGAATTCTGTAATTTCTCCAGTTCCTGTTCGTTTGCCAGCGCAGTTTCTTTGATACGAATTATATTCTGATTTATATACGCAATATCTTTATCGAGTTTGGTGACTTCAATTTTTTGGTCATTCACCAATTCTTCATAGCGGTATTGCTCTTTGCGGGTTGCTTTCAGTGATGTCTGAACAGATTCCAGCTTTTGCTGAAGAGCTTTTTCTTCTTGCTCCGGAATTTCACCGAGTTTTACTTCAACAGCTTCCAATCCTTTGAGGATTTCTGATTGTTGCATTTCTATCTCTGAGAGTTGCTGTTTATTATCTCTTACCAACTCCTGAAAATTATCCCTCTGGATAGTGATGTTAATGAGCTGTTTTTGATCTTTTTCGAGATGATCAGAGGTAAGAGCAATGTCCTTTGTCAGAATTTTTATCTGTTCAGTAATTTGTAATTTTTTTGTGATTATGTCTTCAATCAAGCGCAGTATCCTGGCATGTTCACTTTGTAAAACTGATATATTTTTATCAATATTATGCAATTCTGCTTTACGGCTGAGAAGTCCTTTTGAAGAAGAATCTATCCAGTGCGTGGTTACCATCCCGCGGTTTGAGTATATCTCGCCGACTTTTGTAATAAAATAAAGAATATTATCATCATTTTGATGCTGATTAATAAGTGTAAGTGCGATATCACGATTTTCAACAATATAGTAATTCTCAAGTAACTTCGGATTCACGATTTCGGTCTTGAAAGTAAGTATCTCAATCAGCGGGGTTGCATTTTCAATCTTGATCATCTGCGGGTTTTTTTTCGGACCTGTATTCTTGATTATAAGCTGAGAAGTGAGTTTCTCTTTCTGTAAGTAGGAAACGAGTTCCTGAATGTCCTGCTCTTCACAAATTGCAGAGAGAAGAATATTTCTCAGTGCCTGCTCGATAAGACCGACATACTCGTCCTTTACCGAAATATTTTCTGCGAGAGTTGCCAGCTTTTTATCTCTGAACTTTTCCAATATAGCTTTCGTGCCGTCGGAATACCCTGCAAAATTTCTTTCCCATTCTTGAAGTTGCAGCTTTTCATTTTCAAGAGCTTTAATTCTGAAAAGAAAATCATGAGATTCATCACGCAGCTTTTGCTCTTTTACATTGAGATCTTCAATAATTTTTTCATGAGAGATCTTTTTGTCACGAAGTGTCTGGAGCGATTGTGTGCTTTGCCGTTGTTTCTTTTCATGCTCGGTTACCAGCTCACAGAACTTCTCATATTTGTTTTGATAATCATTAATTTTCTCTGCAATACGGTTTACCTGTTCTGTGATGAGCCGCTGCCTAGTTTCAAGCTCATTTTTTTCATTCAGCAACTTCTGTTTTCTGGATTGGAGTTCATTGATTTTATGATAGATATCATCATTTTCTTTATAGAGCCGTTGAACATTTTCTTTGATCTCAGCGAGTTTTTTCTCTAATTTTTCAGCTTGCTCTTTTTGGAAAACAAGGGATTCTTGTGCTTCTTTGAGTTTTTTATGTTCTTGCGCAAGAACATCAGAACCGGATTCTTTTTGCAGTTTGATTACTTTAATACGCTCGTGGTTGTCCTCGAGTTTATTTTTGTTATTTACTATCTGTTGCTTATTCAGAAGGATCTGTTTTTCAAAGGAATTTATTGCTTCTTCAATCTCACGCTGCTTTGCCTGCTCCTGTTTCAGCTTGTCTTCAATCGCAAGATGTTCCTGTTCTTTTTTTGTAAACTCAGCTTCACATTTTGAGAGGTCTTTGCTGTTCAGGGTGATCTTCTCTTCAAGCTCCAGGAACTTTGCATTCATTGGAGCAAGCTGTTTATGCATCTTAAAAAAATCGATACCGGCAATTTGTATTTTAATTGTATTTATCGAGTTATTTATATTCTGATAACGTTTTGCTTTACCTACCTGGTGGCGGAGCGAACCGACCTGATATTTTACTTCAGAGATAATGTCATCGAGACGAATAAGGTCATTCTCAACAGAACTCAGTTTATTCTCACAAGTGCGCTGGCTCTGATTATACTTCATTATGCCGGCTGCTTCTTCGAATAGATAGCGCTTTTCTTCATCAGAACTGTTCAGTAGATCGTCGATCATTTTTTGTTCCATGAAAGAATAAGCTCGTCGTCCCATACCAGTATCGTAAAAAAGATTTAAAATATCTTTCAGGCGGCAGGATTGTCCATTGAGCATATATTCGCTTTCACCATCGACATAGAGCTTCCGCGTTATTTTTACGTCTTCATATTCCACAGGGAGGATCTTCTTGTCATTTTCAATAATGATAGAAACCTCTGTAAAACTGTGTGCACTTCGCTTTCTTGTTCCTTTAAAAATAACATCACGCATTGTGCTGCCACGCAGTCTTCGCGCATTCTGCTCTCCCAGAACCCAGTGAATCGCATCAGAAATATTTGATTTCCCACATCCATTAGGACCCACAATGCCAGTAAGCCCTTTTGAAAAACTGAATTTTATTGGTTCGCCAAAGGATTTGAATCCGACAATTTCAAGTTGAGATAATTTCAATGAAACTCCTAATTAATAATTTAAAAGCCTGTTTCCAGTCCAAAGTGCACTGTGCCCTGCAAAGGATTAGTCCATTTACCGTCCTGATAACCGATTCCATAATCTATCTTTATAATGCCGATCTTGCTTTTGAGACGAATTCCCAGACCGACACCAATCAGACTTTTATATTCTTTACAATAGCCGTAATCAACAAACACAAACGCACGTGAATCACGTGATAGCAGGTATCTGTATTCAAAACTGATGATGCCGAATTTGGCAGCGGTGAATTGATTGTCAACAAATCCTCTTAAGCTTTCATATCCCCCAAATGAGTATTTGTCGTAATTTGAAAGGATGTCATTTTTTGTAAAGATGAGTTTGGTGAGCCCTTTTAAATAAAAAACATTGTAATAATTCAAGGGGATTATACATTCAATCTCTTCAGAAATGAACTGATCATAGGACTTCTTTGAACGCCATCGTATTGTATAGTGAGTTGAATTTTTATAACCATTTCTCGGATTGATCGGATAGTCGAGTTTGTTGATCTCGAGCATTGCGCCCACTCCGTTTCTGTCTATACTGACTGTGTCTTCAATGGAGCTGCTGTAGGTATATTGCAGCCCGATCCTGCTGTAATTTTTCATGGTAAAAAAGGATGCGATCTGAAGATCGGTATTCACATAGGTTGTATCCACAGTTTTTCTTCGGAGGGAGCCCTCTGCTGAAATTTGTTGAGCAAGAATAAATGGTTCGCGATAGGATATATAAAATTCTGAAGATTTGGAAGTCAGCTTATTCCATTTGAGTTGCACTTCTCTGTCGGTTCCGAGAATGTTGAGAAATGAAAAATCAATAAATCCGGTAAGGCGTTCCATAAAAGGGATCTCTTCTTTTGAAGAAGCCAGTCCAAGCACACCCTGAAAATGATTCATGCTTTTTTCTTTGATAGTGACCATTATCTGCCAGTTATTCAAAGGTATGATCTCTGCTGATTCGATATATTTTTTTTGTATCAGGTTATGCTTTGCCCGGGCTATTTTTCTTGAGTCGTATATTTCATTCTCTTGAAAATTCAGGATCAGCATGAGTGTTTTTTCTTTCGTGATCGTATTCCCTTTAAAGATAATGTCGGAGATGCGCACCAGTTCGTTTTCCTGGATGTTATAATTGATAAAAAGAGAGTCTTCCAAAATTCTCAAGCTATCCAGAGTAACCTTACAGAATGGATAACCCTTCTCGGAATATATGGTAGTGATCATCTTCATGTCATAATTTGCTTTTTGAATGCTGAAAGGGGAATTCTTGTGCATAGAAAGATATGTCTTGAGTCTTTCCTGCGTGAAATATTTATTTCCATTAAAAGTGATGTCTGCGACAAGAAGTCTCTGACCCTCATCAATGTTCAGTTTGATCGAAACGCCTTTTCCATCATGAGAGGGTATTACTTCAGGGGGAGAAATTTTTGTGAGATAAAATCCGCGCGAGAAATAGAGCTGAAGGATGTTATCGACGTTTTGATTTAATGTCTCATAAGAAAATTTTTCCCCAGTTTGAAGATCAAGAGCTTGTATGATCTCGGCATCGGTAAAATGTGTATTGCCGGTAACTTCGATCGTTTTAATGGTTAACTCGTTTGCGAATAGAGTAGATTTGATAAATAAAAGAGATAAACTTAATATGAAAAAATAGAATATTGTCTTATTTATTTTTCTTTTCATAAAAAATTTAACAATTCCTCGCAACCGGAAACCTTTGTCATTCCCGAACTCCATCAGGAATCCAGTATTCACAAATTATCTGGAAAATCAATACTTATACAACACAGTGAAATCGAAATTAACTTTATCCTCAGCAGGTACGTCAACCTGGAATTCTAATGTGTAGGCATCTTTTTTTGTATAGTCAATATCTGACTTTGTAATCGTCCAATTCGTGCCGAGACTTCGTGTCACTTCAATGGTGACCGGCTCTTTTTTCTGATTGCGGATCTCGCATTCGTATATTTCTTCACGTGATTTCTGGCTTGGTCGGGTGCTCTCTGCCAAAATGCATTCACCTTTAATATCGAAGGCAGTGCCAATCGTGATCTCAACTTCTTCATTTCTCGGAGTATGTTCAATGTTGCCTTCACCGACAAATTCTGCTGCGTCATTATCCTGTGTTTTAAAGATTCGTAATTTGCCCATTGGGAGGGGAATGCCAAGACCGGATTTTTCATCATTTTTAAAGCTGATGAGTACAGAGATATCATTTCCATAATTTGAATTGTAGCGAAATATTTTTGTGACATTCACATCAGTAGGGTCGAAGAGAGAAAGCTGCTTCTGCTGGTTGTTATTAATATCAACTGTTTTGTTTTCCAGCGTATAGAGGTGATATTCGAAAAATTCTTTTTCGGTCATTTCTGGTGCTGCAAATCCTCCCTTTGCTTCTGCATCAAGAAGCACTTGTCCCCTGTAATTTTGATTATAATCCGTGGCAAGATTCACATCACCAGCCATAAGCTTCAGAGTTACATCCTCGAATGCTTTTCCTGAATTATTGTTAAGAGAAATCCATGATGAAAGATTCAGATGCTTATCATCATTATCAAGAATGCCCACATATTGTGCATCCCAAGAAATACCATTGGTGATATAGCTGAGTTTGCAAGGCGTGTCACCGGATTTATTGGAAAGCAATTCCCAGTTCAGAGTTGGTTTTGTATAGAAATTCTTGGGCATTTCCGCAAGATCAATGGTTTGAATTTCATCCCGATTTACCATATGAATACCACTCATTGAATTCTCGATCACAATTGTATCATAGTCAAAGGACTTAAGGATGCCGCTGTATAAGTCTCCGTTATTTGTGATAATAGAGATGCTTTTATCCAGGTATTTATTCAAGATTTTACTGGTATTCGCTAGATCATACTCGAAATTTTGCTGTGTGATGACAACTTTATCAGAAGGTTTGACAGGCTCAAGATGAACAGATGTCGGCTGTATCGCAGCCGGAATGTCATCATAGTTATAGAGATTCAACCCTTTTTGCAGCGTAATTGAGATCTCACTTCGTACAGTGGCAAAGTTCTGATTATACACGGTCATATCTGTTGCAGTCAGTATCGCTGTACAGAAAATAAGAATTCCAATTAAGGTAATGATATATTTTTTCATTTTTCCTCGCTTTCTTGTAAAATTTGTTTTATTTTTGAAACGATCATATCGATCGCGATAATGTTCATGCCGCCTTCAGGCACGATGACATCTGCATGTTTTTTTGATGGCTCCACGAACTCAAGATGCATCGGGCGTACAGTTTTCATGTACTGATTGTACACGGACTCGAACGTGCGTCCACGATCTTTAATATCACGTTTGATCCTTCTCAGGATGCGCACATCAGCATCAGTATCTACAAAAATCTTGATGTCCAGAAGGTTGCGCAATTCTTTGTTCTCAAAGACGAGAATTCCTTCAAGCATGATGACTTTGTGTGGTGAAATAGGAATGGTTTGCTTCATTCTCAAATGTGTTGCAAAATCATATTGCGGCATCTCGATGGGAACATCATTTTTAAGGTTGCTCAGTTGCTTCATAAGAAGTTGAGTATCAAAAGCATCAGGATGGTCAAAATTGATATTTTTTCGTGCATCAAAGCTGAGTTCTTTATGAGATTTGTAATAAGCGTCCTGTTTGATGATGAGCACGTTCGGCTCATTAAGCTCTTCGATGATCCTCTCTGCCAGAGTCGTCTTTCCCGATCCTGTACCGCCTGCGATTCCAATAATAATATTCTTGCTCATAGTGCTTTCATGTTAGCTTTCTGTAGTTTTATTTTGTCAATTTTCCAGTTATTTTCTGTCACCATGCGGGTGAGCTGTTTTATATACTTCTTTTAATTTTTGCATGGAAGTATGGGTATATACTTCGGTCGATGTCAAGCTGCTATGCCCGAGAAGTTCCTGCACGGAGCGTAAGTCAGCGCCGTGATCCAGCATATGCGTGGCAAAGGTGTGACGAAGCGTGTGGGGACTGTAATTTTTTGATTTTTCAATGACCTTCAAATATTTATTCACAATATATCGAAGTTCGTCAGCAGAAAGTGGGTTTCCGTTTTTGGAAATAAAAAATTCGGGAACATCCACAGTTTTAATAAAAGAGTCACGAATTTTCAGGTATTTTTCCAGGGCAGCAATTGCAAAGCTTCCCATTGGAATGATCCTCGTTTTGGAACGTTTGCCAAGTACTTTGATTTGATTTTGCTTGAAATCCACATCTTTGATCTTGAGACCTGCAAGCTCTCCGATACGAATGCCCGTGCTGTACAGCAGCTCAAGAATTGCGAGGTTCCGAATACCAAGTGCATCTTCCTGATCAGGAATTTGCAATACAAAGCGCATATCATTTTCCGTGAGAAATGTGGCAGCATGTTTCTCAAATTTGGGTATTTTTATTTCAATAAGAGGATTGTGATGTGTAAATCCATTCTGTATCATGTAAGAAAAGAATGCTTTGATCGAGATGACCTTTCGGGCGAGAGTCCGGTTGCCATCCTTTTGCTCACTGAGATGCTGCAGGAAATCACGGAACATTGATTTATTTATCTCTTCGATAATGACATTCTCATCAGGGAAAAATTTCTTTATAAAATCATAGAATTGCTCAACATCTCCAAGATATGCGCGAAGAGTGTGCCTCGAGTAGTTTTGAGAAATGAGATATTCTTTGTATTTTTTTATTAACTTTTCCATGTGATCGGTATTGCATAGGGGATTGGATCGGGGTAACCGGCTTTCTGGAATGCAGTTATGCGCAGTATGCAGCTTTCGCACACTCCACACGCTTTACCCTCGTTTTGGTAGCAGGACCATGTCAGATGGAGTGGTGCATGTAATTCCAAGCCAATCTTAACAACTTCTGCTTTTGTTTTGTGCAGGATCGGAGTTATGATTTCGATATGTGTATCCGGTTTTGTGCCTTGCTCGATCGTTTTATTGAAACTTGTGAAGAAACTTTCCCTGCAATCCGGGTAACCGCTGCTGTCCTCTTCCATCGCTCCGACAAATATTTTTGTTGCGCCGATTACTTCTGCCCAGGCAGTGGCAATGGAGAGTAGATTTGCATTACGAAAGGGTACATAGGTCGAAGGGATCGCAGCACTGTTTTTATTCTCAGGAACTGGTATGGCGTGGTCTGTAAGACTGGAACCGCCTATTTGTTTGAGGTAGCTGATATCTACGTTCAGTATATCTTTGATATGATAGTATTCGGCTATGTCTTTGAATGCCTTTTCCTCACGTGTGTCTGTTCTCTGTCCGTAATTCACATGTAGCAGGCATACGTGATATGTTTCCTGTGCGATAGCCGTGACCACACAACTATCCAGACCTCCGCTGAGGAGTACGACCGCTTTTACTTTTTTCATGATGTCCAACTGTTTGGATGCTTTCAGGATTGACAAGATATTTATATCAAGAAAGATTTTTAACTACGAAAAACACGAAATATCACGAAAAGGATTTCTTGATTTCTGAAAGAAAGACTATATCAAATGCGTTGCAGCATGTTGAAATCCATAATTTAAAATGTATGAGGTGAGGGTGAATTCGAAAAGATTGACAGGAAAAGGGGATTATATTTTTTCACAATGTGGTTTTTAAAAATAATAGCATATGGATTTGATATTATGAAGCATATATATAAGGATGTTATCACACCTGCTGGCGTGTTAATGCATAGTTATATGCTAAAGGGAAAATATGAATGAATTAGAAGTCGTAAAAGAATCAATTGAGTTAGCAAAAGATTTTATAAAAATGTTAGCTGGACCAGCAGTTTCTGAAATTGGGTTATATTTTCAAGACCAAATTAAATATTTCAGAAGTAATAATTTAATTTCCAAAATTGTAAAAGTCCAAGAAAATTGTAAAAAATACAATCTTACTCCAAATCAGATTCCATTAAGAACTTTAATCCCCCTTTTAGATGGAGCTTCAATTGAAGATAATCCTGAGTTATCTGAAATGTGGACTAACCTTATAACAAACACAGCTATTGGAAAAATTAAAAAAGTACATCATCCTAGTTGGGCGATGATATTAAAACAATTATCTCCAGAAGATGCTTTAATGTTTCGTGAAGTATTTAATTCATCAGATGCTATAGTGTGGGAATCTTTTAAAGTTAGTTTTGCGAAAAAATACAACTTTACTAATGAGGATGTTTCATTTAGTTTTACTAATTTAATGAGATTAGGACTACTTTATAATACAACTAAAGATGGACGAAGTAGCATTTTTAAAAAAAATGAATTTGCTAAAAACTTTTTTGATCTTGTCAGTAGTTTTGAGAAATAGCATATAACAAAGAAAATCAATCCGACCGCCGTTTTTTGTTGAAAGGAAAATTTAAACTGCTTTGATAAATTTACCAATCGTTATTAAGTAAAATTGTAATTTTGGGCAGTGGGTTAGTTGCCACGCCGTTACCTCCCCCAAGTTTATTTCCAATAAATAATTAGACATAACTAAATTATTCTTCAGTTCATTCTTCTCAACAAAGTCCATCCAATCAATAAAATAATTCAACTGCATACTTTTTTGACATTTAGATTTTGACATTCCATTAGTAATTAGAAATTAGGATTTAGGATTTTTATTTATTGAAATAGTTGCCACACTAGCATGAGTTATTACTATATATGAAAAATGAAAACCACAGATATTTTTCATGGAATGCTCTGGCTGGCACCGCTTGCAGGATATACCGATTATGTATATCGTAAAATATGCAAACGGTTCGGTGCAGATGTCGTGCTCTCAGAAATGATCAGCGCAGATGCACTTATTCATCGAAATAAGAAGACAGAAACGTTAGCCGGGTTTGATGAAACAGATAGACCAATCGGGCTGCAGGTGTTCAGCAATACTGCTGATAAAATTGTGAGAGGAATTCAAATCCTCCAAAAATTCGAACCAGATTTCTTTGATATAAATATGGGCTGTCCCATCAAAAAAGTAGTTAAAAACGGCTCCGGTGCTGCACTTCTGAAAAATCCTAAAGATATAGCAATAATCGTACGTAAAACACGCCAACTATTAAAAGACTTCCCTTTCACCGTGAAAATCAGGACCGGCTGGAATTCGGATGAACATTTCGAGGAAATCGTGAAAATTATTGAAGAAGAAGGAGCATCCGCAATTATTATTCATCCGCGAACCCGGAGCCAATTATTCTCAGGAAAAAGTAATTGGAATTATATACGAAGAGCAAAAGAATTAGTGAACATTCCTGTCATTGGAAACGGTGATATTCTCACTGCAAATGATGGCGCAAGGATGTTCAAAGAAACCGGTTGTGACTCAGTTATGATCGGACGGGGAGCGCTTGGAAATCCGTGGCTGTTTTCTCAGATCAAAGATGAGATGGGAAATAGAAAAAGTCTTCTACCTGCAATAAAAGAGCGAGTTAATGTGATGAAAGAGCACCTGCTAGAAAGTGTAGAATTTTATGGAGAAACAACTGCGATCAAATTGTTCAGAAAGTTTGTTCCCTTTTATACAAAGGGCTTGCGCGACTCATCACACCTTCGTGACCAGATAAACCATCTTATCTCAAAAAACGAGATTATTGACGTGATTAATTCATTTGAACAGAGTGTAATCAATGGATAATCTGATTAAAGCAAAGCTCCTTGAAGCAGAGCATCACGGCAAAAAAAACTGGCTTCTTGCAGAAGAGATATTGCACGAGCTTATTGCTGATCATCCGGACACATTCAATGCATATGAGATGCTGTATCTCATCTATATGCAGCATGGGTTATTCAAAAAAGCAGAAAAGATACTTGCAAAAGGACTTGTTGTTTTTCCGGATAGTAATCAGCTGAATTTTTTGATGGGAAATGTATATCTCACTCAAAAAGGCAAGGCACATAAAGCATTGGAGTGGTACTCAAAAATTCGCATTGAAACTCCCGAAATGCTGTTTAATAAATCCGTTGCGCTTGTGTATTTGGACAGGAGAAAAGAAGCAGTCACTTATTTTAAAGAGATCATGCCGTATTTCAATAATCTTGTTTCAACCTATACATTCCTTGCAGAGCAATATGTGGCGCTTAAAGAATGGGATAATGCGATCTCAGTACTGTTAAGTGCAGAAAAAAAATTCCCCACAAGTAAAGAAGTAGCGCTCCTCATCGCAAAATGCTATGATAATAAAAAAAACTGGATCCAGGCATTTATTTATTTCGACAAAGCTGCCCGTCTGGGATATGAAAGTGCGGAGTTTTTCAATGATTTTGCACATTGCTGCTATAACATGGGTGATATAGATAAGGCGGTCGAAAACTATAAAGCAAGTATTCAAAAAAACATATTTTTTATTAAATCCTACATCGATCTGAGCAAGATCTATATTGCAGAGAAGGATTTCAACAGCGCAAAGAAATACCTCCATATCGCTCAAAAAATAGACCCGCTCAACATCTACATCACTCTCGCTTCAGAGCGGCTGCGTAGGATCTTTAATAAGGATGAGAAGAAATAATGAACAAGAGGATTTTAATTTTAATTCTTGCACTTTTGCTTTCCGCTTTTATATGGTTTGAAATCAATCTTACAAAAGTACAGAAGGTCGATATACAGCTGCCGATCACGATTTCCAATGCTCCTTCTGCGCTGGTGCCCATCACTATAGAGCCGGAAACGATCGACTTCACCGTTGAAGGCAGAGGTCAGGATATCATGGGATACAATCTGAAAAAATTTGTGTATCATATCGATCTTAAGGACGTGCATTACGGAAGAAACTACCTGCCCATTGCCTATGATGACCTCGAGGGGATTGAGGAATTCAATCTCAATATTTTATACAAACCTCCATCTAAAGACATTCTCATAGTTATGGACAACATGAATACGATGATTATTCCGGTTGTGCTTGCGTTTGCAGACGAGGAGAGCCAGCAGTATTTTATAGAAAATGAACTTGAGATAAAACCGGAAGAAATCCAGGTAACCGGTCCGCAATCTATTATTACTCAGATAGAAACGATCGTGACAACACCCTATAATATGATGGATCATGTTGACGACCCGCATTTGAGCGTTATTCAGCCCCAGGATCCGATGGTTTCTTATGACACCTATTCGCTGGATATCACGAAGATGGAGCCGAAGATCATTCAAAAGACGGTCTCGCTCATCCCAATTAATACACCTACAGGGATAGGGGTCTTTCCTTCTTCTGTGAGTATAAAGGTTTCAGGAGAACAGGAGTTCGTGAGCATTCTCGAAGAGAAGGATATATTTGCAAAAGTAGAATTGCCAGACACCTTCAAAGTTGATGATGTCATCCCCGTCACTGTGGAATTGCCTGCCGGAATCGATCTTCTTGGACAGACCCCTACAAAAGTTCGTATAAAATCAATTCCCAAATAATTCATGAAAAAGCCCCTCATTCTTGCAATAGAAACATCATGTGACGATACCTCCGCTGCAATAGTCGATGGAAATTGTGATGTGCTCTCCAATGTGATATCTTCGCAGGAGGAAGTCCACCTGAAGTATGGGGGAATCGTGCCGGAACTTGCCTCGCGCGAGCATATCCGCACACTTATCCCGATCGTAGAAATGGCTATAGAAAAAGCGATTGTGGATTTACAGGATGTCGATGCAGTTGCTGTTTCTGCAAACCCGGGACTGATCGGCTCTCTGCTCGTAGGGGTATCTTTTACAAAAGGGCTTGCATTCAGCTTGCATAAACCACTCATTGCAGTGAATCATATTTTCGGGCATGTGTTCGCTAATTTTTTGGAGCACAAAGATATTGCATTTCCTTTTTTGGCGCTTATCGTATCCGGCGGGCACACGGAATTGGTGATTTTTTCTTCTTCGGTTGAGTATACAATACTCGGGAAAACTGTCGATGATGCAGCAGGTGAAGCATTTGATAAGATAGGGAAACTACTCGGTTTACCATACCCGGGCGGACCTCATATTGATGCACTTGCAGAAGGCGGGAATAAATCTGCAATTGCATTTCCTCTTCCCATGCTCAAGCATGATAATTTGGATTTCAGTTTTAGCGGATTGAAAACCGCAGGCATGCTCTACCTCAAAGACAAGGGGGATATGGACGAAGCTCAAACACATGATTTTACTGCAAGCTTCCAGCATGCGATCGTTGAAGTGCTGTTCCAAAAAACGATGAGAGCTCTAAATGAACATTCATTAAAAACACTCCTGCTCGCAGGTGGTGTTGCTGCAAATTCCGAACTGAGAAGTACTTTTACTCAGTATTGCAAAGAGCATAACATCAAACTTTTTTATCCGTCCGCAGAATACTGTACGGATAATGCAGCGATGATTGGCGCAGCCGCACAGTTCAAATATAAAAATAAAAAATTCGCAACGCTCGAACTGAATGCCTCAGCAGTAAAAGGCATGAAAATGCTATGATATTTTTCTATGTTTTGTATGGGCTAACTGCTCTGTATTGCTTGTTCCTGTTATTCCTCATTGTGGGAACATTCAGAGCCAACAGATCGATTTCACCGATACAAGAAAACCATTTTATCTCAGTTATTATTGCAGCACGAAATGAAGCAAAGCATCTGTCTTCATTATTGAGTAATCTACTTGAGCAAGAGTATCCTCAAGACAAATGTGAGTTCATAATTGTGAATGACCGCTCGACAGATAAAACAGATTATATCCTCAAAAATTTTTCCAAAAAATACTCGCAGATCAAATACATTTCTATAAGAGATCAGCTACCCGGTCAGGTCGGGAAGAAGCGCGCACTTACCGAAGGAATTAACCAGGCACAAGGTGAAATCCTGCTCTTTACAGATGCGGATTGCAGACCCGGGAAATTCTGGCTGCGTTCTATGAATGAAGTATTTTCGAGAGGATTTGATGTCGTTGTCGGTTACTCACCATTGATATGCAAACATAAAGGATTTATAAAAAAAACTATCTGTATGTTTAAGAAACTCGAGCGCCTTGCAATGTTCACGTTATCAGCAGGCAGCATCGGGTGGAATTGGGGTATTACTGCTACGGGCAGGAACTTTTCCTACAAAAAGAAAGTGTTTGAATCACTTGGCGGATTTGAAGGAATCGGACATATCCCATCCGGCGATGACGACCTGTTCCTGCAGAAGATGAGCATGAAGAGAAAGTATAAAATCGGGTTTGCAACTCGTGCGGAAAGCTTTGTGCCTTCTATCGAGCAAAAGTCCGGTTCACAAACCTTCCAGCAGGAAAAACGACGAGGTTCCAAGTGGCGATATTATCCTGCACTGATAAAATGCGTCTCACTTCTTGCATTCATTTTTCTTTTATTATTATTAGTCTCGTTCATCCTTGCTTTGGCAGGAGTCGTAACATGGAGATCATTCCTTATCGTATTTCTCACAAAGAGCTTTTTCGATCTAATTATACTCCTGCGCGGTGCCACGGTCTTCAGGGAATATAGCTCACTGCTTGTTTTTCCTTTTGTAGAAATACTGTATGCGCCGTATTTTATCGTGTTCGGATTGCTGGGCACTTTTGGGAAGTACAAATGGAAAATGTAAAATTAAAAATAGAAAATGGAAATTGCAAAATCAATCAATTGGACAGTCCTTTTTATTGACAGTGAATTAGGTAAATTATTTATAGAGCCAATGATTTAAGGATAAAAATGGAAAAATAAATTTATAAAAAAGCTTAATAAATTTTTATTTGTTATTAGGATATTTAGAAAATGAAAGAAGAATCATTAAAATATATAGCTGAACAATCTAAGGAATTATTGCAAAAACAAATTAATTGTTACGGAATTACAAACCAAAAAGCGGGTACCGTTCTAGCAATCTCAGCTTTATTTGCCCCATTATTTCTTTTTCTTATCGAAAGAGCACAATTATGGGTTAGTATTTCAGCTGTAATAATCATTGTTCCATTGATTATAGGAGTAATTCTTATGTTGAGTATTTTAAAAGCAAAAGAACTTAACCGTGGTTACGGTGAAAGCAGTTTTGAAGAATTAATTAACAAAGATATTATTGAGGTTTATCAAAATGAAATTACATATAATAAATACTCAATTGAACAAAACGACATAATTTTACATGATCAAAAGAAAAAATATAATTGCGGAATTACTCTTATGATAATATCAATAGTACTATCAATAGGATTAATGGATACAAGTGTAATTTTAAATTCCTTTTTTAAATAACAAAATTAATATGGAGTATGATATGACAACAGAAGATAAAAAGAATGATTCCGTTAAAGTGAAAAGTGATAACAAGAGGGTAATTTTACCTAAGGTTGATATTAATAAAGTAAAGAAGTTCAATGAAGAAGTGAATAAACCAACTAAGCAAGAAGAATAGTATAAAATTAAGATTTCACTTTTGTGCCCCTCGTTCCCAAAGTCCGATTTGAGAACGTAAATTGAAGTAGTTGACATCAAAGATGAAAAAATAAAAATAAGATAAACTTGGAAAACAAAATGAATAATTGGACTAAATTAAGTATTGAGTATGCCAATCAACGATCCTACCTTGATGATCTTTTTCAAGTTTATCCTACAATACCTGAGGGGATAAGAGAAATGGATAGTGATATATGGTTTCAGATAGAAAAATTCTTCAAGCAGAAAGATAACATCGCTCTTATCAAGGAGTTATTGAAACTTGATCTTTTTCCAATAAAAGATAGTTATGTTGCGTATCTTAAAAGAGATGCTACTGCGATAGAAAGAAATCCTCGAACAATAAATCGTCTTTGTGGCAGACTTTACGAAATGGGATTAGAAAAAATATATCAAAAATGCAGTGAAGCAAAGGAAACGAATCGGCAGATTGGACCTATGTTTCGGGAGTGGTTAAGAAAACAATCACTTGGGATTAAGCCCCTCAACCTTGATGAGTTTATCGCAACAAATGATGATGCCGTTCTCGATGCCGGTGATAAAATCATGATGGATTTTGCAAAGTCAAAACTTAACTATCATAGAAATAAAGGTCTTGATTTTATTGCTCGTTTTAATAAAAAATATGTAATTGGAGAAGCAAAGTTCTTAACGGATATGGGTGGACATCAAAACACCCAATTTGAAGATGCAATTGCTACTCTTGAAGAAAAAAATGTAAATGCAATACAGATTGCAATATTAGATGGGGTATTGTATATACCCGGTAAATCAAAAATGTATTCATATATATCAAATACTTATCAAAATTATAATATTATGAGTGCCTTAGTTTTACGAGAATTTTTATATCAAATTTAGTTTCAACATGAAGAAGATTTTAATTAAAGCTGATAATATAAAAGGAATTAATTACCTGCTCAAAGAACAAGGTTTAAAGGGAAAAATCGATTTAATTTATATCGATCCTCCTTTTGCCACCGGAAATAATTTTACAATAACTGATGGAAGAGCTTCTACTATCAGTAATTCGAGAAATGGTGATATTGCATATTCTGATAAACTGATTGGTAACAACTTCATTAATTTCTTAAGAAAACGGCTCATTTTATTAAAGGAATTACTATCAGAGAGAGGTTCGATTTATTTACACATAGATTATAAGGTTGGGCATTATGTTAAAATTCTCATGGATGAAGTTTTCGGGATTGAAAATTTTAGGAATGATATAACGCGGATCAAATGTAATCCTAAAAATTTTAATAGAATTGGATACGGTAATATTAAGGATTTGATTCTATTTTATTCTAAAGGATCAAATCCAATCTGGCATGAACCAAGGGATAAATATACGGAAGAGGATGTGCAAAGATTATTTCCTAAGACCGATAAATTTGGTAGAAAATATACAACTGTACCAATACATGCACCGGGAGAAACAGAAAACGGTCAATCCAATGAACCCTTTAATGGTATCAAACCTCCTAAGGGTAGACATTGGAGAACAGGCGTAAAAACATTAAAGGAATGGGATGAAAAAGGATTAATCGAGTGGTCTACAACCGGGAATCCAAGAAAAATAATTTACGCTGACGAACAAAGAGGTAAGCGAATTCAGGATATTTGGGAATTTAAAGATCCTCCATATCCATCCTATCCTACAGAGAAGAATTTAGATTTACTCGGTTTGATTATCAAAACATCCTCAAATAAAGACAGCATCGTATTAGACTGTTTTTGCGGTTCGGGAACAACACTCCTGGCTGCACAAATAAACAGGAGGAAATGGATTGGCATTGATAACTCTGTTCATGCTATTAAATCAACAAAAAAGAAACTCAATGGTATAAAAGTGGACCTTTTTAATAAAGTGGATTATGACTATATCGACATGGAAGATGTTGAACAAACAAATGCCACAGGCATTATTGAAATTCAAGATCATGTAAAAACGGAAAATATAAATATCAAGAGTTCATAGTATTTTTAATCGGTTTTGATTTATCATATATCCAATTATCAAATAGATATTTACCACTGACAATAGACTATCAAACACAGATAGAAAATTAGTAAATATCATTTCCCTCTGTGTTCTCTACCTGCCACGGCGTTGCATAGAATAAACGGGTGGTAAAATATATTTTCCTGAACCATTAACCCGATTTCATCTCTTTTTATTGACAACCATCCCCTAATCCAAGAATTCATCTCTCAATCATTATGAAAGTACGAGTTTTAGCAAGCGGAAGTAAGGGAAACTGCATTCTGGTTTCCGGTCAGGGATCTGCCCTTTTGGTGGATGCCGGACTGAGCTTGAAGCGTCTTAAAGAGATACTTTTTGACATTGATTTCCCGATTCAGAATATTCAAGCTGTGATTATTTCTCATGAGCATTCTGATCACATAAAAGGCGCTGGCGCAATAGTCCGTAACCTTGGAATTCCGTTGTATGTGAATGAAAACACTTACGCAGCAGGCGAAAGCAGATTCGGGCGTATCAGAGAGGTAAATTTTTTCGAGAATGGAACACGTTTTACCATGCAGAGTTTTTTGATCGAGCCCTTTTCCGTTCCACACGACAGTGCGGATAATTCGTGCTTCCTTATCTCGGAACGCAGCAATGCGTGCAAGCTTGCAGTTCTTACTGATCTGGGTTATCCCACTGCGCTGGTCAAACAGAAAATGAAGAGTCCGAGTACGATAATCCTGGAAAGTAACCACGATATTGACATGCTCATAAACGGTCCCTATGCTTGGTGGCTCAAGCAGCGTGTCAAAGGCAAGCATGGGCATCTTTCAAATGTGCAGGCATCCGAACTTGTTGATGAGATACTGCATGACGGTTTGAAGAATATCGTGCTTGCTCATCTCAGTGAGACAAATAACGAACCGGAGCTTGCGTATTTGGCAATGAAGAACTTCCTTGCGAGTAAAAATGCAACATGCAACCTGTTTGTGGCAGGGCAGCATCAACCCACAGAATGGATCGAGGTATAGATGATACACTATCTGCTGCTCGTCGTTGCTTTTATTCTGCTCGCCAAAGGTGCGGATATTTTTATCAAGGGCGCATCGAACATTGCTCAATACCTTCGTGTTTCACCTTTATTTGTAGGTCTGACCATAGCAGCAATCGGAACAAGTGCACCGGAAGCAGCAGTAAGCATAAAGGCATCACTTGCAGGTGTGAATGGGATCGCTTTCGGGAATGTGGTCGGTAGCAACATCGCGAATATCTGTCTTGCCATAGGCATTGCAGCATTGATCAAACCCCTTCATTTTGAAAGCAGCACCATCCGAAAAGAAAATCCATTTATGATCTTCATCACAGTTCTTATGATGCTGTTTGTGATAAATTTCACACCGCAGAAAACCGGATTCGTGACTGTTTCAAGAATAGAAGGAATTATATTTTTATTACTTTTTGTTGGATTTCTTTTTTATCTCTACCGGATGGCACAGCAAGATCGAAGAGAACAGCAAGCTCAATCAGAAGAAGTAAAAACGTCACTTTTTAAAAACATATCACTTACTGTTGTTGGAGGTGCTGCCATTGCCTTTGGTGGACATCTGGCTGTGGAAAATGCAACAAAAATTGCGGCATTGTGGGGTGTG
>Ga0265596_1000658_pt1 | contig 19166 bp, 16 predicted proteins | sample saktaG_FD_190143 | JGI IMG/M metagenome (GOLD analysis project Ga0265596, IMG submission 190143) | Saline water microbial communities from Sakinaw Lake, British Columbia, Canada - sak_2013_06_06_60m | ecosystem: Environmental > Aquatic > Non-marine Saline and Alkaline > Saline ...
TGTATGATTCTCTTTTCATACATGTTGAAGACTCTCCTGCAGATGAAAAAACGCTGCAAAAACATTTTGCCCATGCAGATACATTTGCCACTGATAATATGGTCATCGTTATCTACTCGCGCTCTTCTCTCGAAGCCCTAAAAGAGCCTCTTTTATTCTCTGATGAATGCCAATGGATCGGCACGCCACCCCTGGATAAAGAATATATTTATGCACTCGGTTCATGCAGCCAAATCTTCAATGAACATAAAGCATGGGATAGTGCAGAGAACAATGCAATACTCAACCTCGCCCGAAAAATATCAATGAATAATGCAGTCGAAGTACTTGTGAATGAAGAAACGCTGATGAGCAAGTTCAACGAAAACGTGAATGTTGAATTGAATAATATCGAAGTAGTCGAACGCTGGAAGGATCCGGCAACCAATTCCTATTACGTGCTTATACGCATGTAATAGGACCAAATAAATAACAGATAGCAAAATAGGGGGACCCATGAAGAAAATTTTCTTCATTTGTTTTATTGCATTGAGCATTGTCTCATTGCTGCACAGTCCATCTCTCTTTGCCGCAGAAATTATTTTTACTGAAGAATTTAACAACAATGATAACCAATGGCCCATCGAAGATGATGAATATGCAAAAACTTCAATAGTCAACGGCACTTACATTTTTGAATACAAAATGGACGAAGGCGGCTATCATGCGTATTATGCTGTATCTATAGATACTGAAAGAGATTTTGAAATTGAAGTAACGCTCTATCAAATCAGCGGACACGATGATTACGGATACGGATTGATCTGGGATATGGTCGATGATTCTAACTATTATTCTTTTGAAATTTCGGATAATGGTTATTATCGTGTTGGCAAAGCAGTTGCCGATGAATGGATTGATGTTATTGGATGGACAGAAAGCGAATACATCAACACCTATGGCGGAAAGAACACACTTGCCATCGCGAAGCTGGGTGATACATATATGTTTTTTATCAATGAAAATTATGTAAACCTGACAGACGTTCAACCCCTTTTGGGGGATTACCTTGGCTTTGATATTTGGCTTAAACAGAAAATAGCTATCGAATCACTTGAAGTGAGTTACATAGACGAACTGGATGTCATTCTTGATGAGGATTTCTCAGACAATTCCCTGGCGTGGTTTGAAGGAAATGATGATGAAATGTTTGCTGAGGTCAAAAATGGCTATTATTATTTTGAACATAAAATCGATGATGGCAGCTATTTCCTGTGGCATATAGTAGATATCATACCGGAATATGACTTTGAAATTTCCTCGACAATCACACATGTCAGCGGCGCGAATGATTATGGATACGGAATAGTCTTTGGTCTGGATGACCTTGATAATCTTTACGCCTTCAATATCTCTGACAACGGATACTACCGCTATGGTAAATATGTCGAAGATGAATGGATCAATCTTATTGGATGGACAGAGTCGGATGCGCTGAGATCCTACAATGCAACGAACACATTGACTATCAAGAAAACCGATGACAAATATAATTTTTTCATAAATGATGAATGGGTAGATTCCTATACATTTGAGACATTTTTTGGAAATAATATTGGATATGTAATCTATAAAGATCAATATATTAAAATTGATGATCTTGTAGTGAAACAAGAAATTGTGGGAGAGATTTCAATCCTTGACCAAGCCAGGCAGTTGCTTTCGGACATCATAATCGATACTCCAGGTTACAATGAGACATACCACTTACTCGCGGATAAATATTGGGACGAAGCTGAAAATGGCAAAGATATTTTAAATAATAACACCCTTATTGCATTGTATCTTAAATCTGCAAAAGCGGAGATCTTAAGTAATGAGCCCCGTCTTAATAACCTTGCCGACGCACTCTCAAATGCAGGTTACATCTTGAATAAAACTGATGACACATATGAAGACCAGATGGGGAATTATATGAAATCGTATGAATGTTTTTCTTTAACACTGGAGATTGACGAAACACTCGGAAATGAAAACCATCTGGCAGGCGACTATATCAATGTTGGCGCTACGTATCATAATCGCGGTTATTATGATGAAGCAATAAATAACTACGCAATTGCACTCGAACATGCAAAAAAAATGGATGATACCGAGCTTGTTCTTAAGGCTTATAATCATCTCGGATGGGCAAGTACCGATGACGAGAAATTTTACAGTGCAATCGACTATTATCAGTTGGGTCTTGATTATGCACTACAGGTAAGGGATAAAGACAAGGAAGAGTTTTTCTATCTTGCTATTGCAGAAAGCTATGATATTGATCTTGAGGATTGGGAAACGGCCATTGAATACTACAATAAAGCGCTGCACATTGCGAGAGAGCAAGAAGAAATGGCTGATGTAAAATCCTGTCTCAATTTTATTGGAGATTGCTATTATTACTTATATGAGGATGACCTTGCAGATGCATATTACGAAGAAGCCGATGTGATAATTATTGATGAGTAGGTGTGATCGGCATTTAAAATTTTTTGATTTAAGAACACCGAACATCGATTGAAGATTTTAGATTATTGTCCCCCATCCGTCTTCTTCGATCACAACTCGATATTCGATATTCAAATATTTTTATAAAGAATTAGTACAATATGATGACAGAGTCCTTAACTCCCCGAATAAATCACTCTTCCGTGTGGACACATATTCTGTTTCTTCCCTCTTCTTTTGCTTTGTAGAGCATAGCATCAACCTGGGCTATGAATTCTCGCGGAGATACATCCGGGGATCTTGTTGCAGTGATCCCGGCACTAAAAGTAACATGTATAGTGACATCGTTATAAGTGAATGGATGCTTGCCGCAGATCTGACGTAGCCGGTCAGACATTTCAAATGCTTTTTGCGCGTCCGTATTAGGAAGGATGATCATAAATTCTTCACCCCCAAACCTGCAAGGCACATCCACATTTGTGCGGATCGTACTCCGTATAAGCTGTGCAAGCTCGATCAGAACTTTGTCCCCGAAAAGATGTCCGTGAGTATCATTTACTGTCTTGAAATGGTCGATGTCGATCATGCAAAGTGCAACAGAGCCGCCATACCGTTCTATTCTGTGCAACTCTTCCTGAAGCCGTATATCCATCTGCCTGCGAATATAGAGCCCGGTAAGGGAATCGAACATAGCAAGCCGCGCGGATTGCGCATATTCAAGAGAAACAGCAATCAGGGTTGTAAGAATGATGAGGGAGTTCAGCTCGATATCCTCGAGCTTTTTTTGATTGCTCACATGCAATACCAGAATTCCGATCGCGTTGTTTCCGGAGCCGATAAGGGGAAGATATATCTTTGTCTGCGAGTCGTCTGCAACGACTTCCGGACGCTTATGTATGATTATTTCCTCTAATTTCGAATCTTTGATATTGATCTCTTTATTCAATTTTGAGATAAGCCCATTCTCCAGTAAGCCTGCCAAAATGGCTGCATGTTTATTTTTTGTTTCGAGGATAATAAATTCCACTTTTTGGCTGTGACCGAAATCAGAGAGAATATCGAGTGCGTTTTCAATGAGTTGATCGAGATCCTTTTCATATGCAAGCAGCCGAGTTGCATAACTGAGGGTCTGAAAAATTATATCAGTATCTGTGAAAAGTGATTTTTCCATATTATTCATCCATTAGAGTTTGATGCAAAACACAAACCCGCAAGAGTTGGTCAATTTTTTTTATGTATGAAGCGTGCAATGTTGATTGCGATGAGGTACACAATTCCACAGATCATGATGATCGTTGCCCCGGTTGGAATGTTTGCAGAAAAGGAAATTGCTATGCCGCTCAGGGTAAAGATCATGCCCAGCCCGATCGCCGAGAACATCATTGCATGAAGGGTTCTTGTATATAAACCTGCTATTGCAGCAGGCAGGCTAAGAAGCGCTATGACAAGAATAATGCCGACAATTTGTATCAGCACAACAATGGTGAGCGCAATAATACAGAGAAGGAGTATATATAAAAAATTAACAGGTAAGCCGCGCAAACGAGCCTGCTCTTCATCATATGTGATGGCAACGAACTGCCTGTAAAATATGAGCACAATAAGGATGATAAAAAGGTTGAGTGCAGCAAGAATATAGAGATTTACTGAAGAAACCATAAGGATGTTTCCGAAAAGATAGGAAAGCAAGTCTGTGCTGTAGCCGGGGGTAAGGTACATAAAAATGACGCCGATAGCCATTCCCATTGCCCAGAGTGCGCTGATGACCGTATTCTCATGCTGGTTGGCTTTCAGCTTCACCAGTCCTATCGTGACCGCAGCCAGTATCGCAAAAATAAAAGCGCCGATTATAGGCGGCATACTGAAATAAAAGGCAATACCTACGCCACCAAGAACTGCGTGTGCGATCCCGCCGCTGATAAAAGTTATCTTTTTTACCACGACGAATGTTCCGGTTATTCCGCATACGACACTCGCTAATATTCCCGCAATGATAGCATTTTGAAGAAATGTGTATGTTGCGATGCTTGAGATCAAATCATTCATGGCTATAAATTGCAATGATGCTGGAGGAATTTACTGCTTTCGCTGTATATGTCAAAGAGGGATTTCCCCGTCAATTCTTCTACAGAATGCATGGAGGCAAAGCGATTCAGGCAGCAGATCTTATTTACATAGGATGAGACAAACCCAACGTCATGGGTGATCAGGAGGATTGTGGTATCTGCATTGAGCATTTTGAGTGTGTCGTAAATATCTTTCTCCATCGTAGCATCTACGCTTGCAGTGGGCTCGTCCAACAAGAGGATTTTTGGATCGTTGATAAGTGCTCTCGCGATTAGTGCGCGTTGCTTCTGACCACCGGAAAGTTCGTGAAAGTTCCTGTATGCCAGATTCTGTATTTCCAGTTTTTCAAGAAGAGAAAATGCAGCGTCCGTTACTTCCTTTTTGTATGAGGGGAACAGAGAGTTGGCGGTCAGCGTGTTCAATTTCACAATGTCGATCACGTGAATTGGATAGTCCTTATCAAACGTGCTGTACTGCGGCACATAACCGATGTATTTTCGTGCTTTGATCGGTGATTTTCCTAATATAAATATTTTACCATTACCCGGTTTGAGGAATCCCAGAAGGAGTTTAATCAACGTGGTTTTTCCTGCGCCGTTCGGTCCGAGAATGGCAACAAAATCATTGCTGTCTATCTCAATCGTGATGTCTTCAAGAACCGGCTCGCCGTTGTAGGAGAAATCTACTTTATGTAAAGTTATAATAGGATTGCTTTTCTTATCAGTCATCGAGCACTTCCCGAAAAGTATCAGCGATCGATTTCATGTTTTCAAAATAATCCTCTGCAAGCGGATCGATGGGCACAACTTTTCCGTCAATTGCCTGCGCGACGGTTTGTGCCGCTGAAGTACTGAACTGTGCCTGCACGAAAACAACCCGGATATTTTCCTTTTGGGCAAATCCAATGATCTCGGCAAGTTGTTTTGGTGTCGGAGATTTGCCTTCGATCTGAATTGGAATTTGCATCAAACCGAACTCATCTGCAAGATAGCCCCACGATGGATGAAAAACAAGAAATTCTCTATGTTCGAGATGTGAGAGGTGTTCATTAAAATATTGTTGGAAAGAAGTCAGGTCTTCCAGAAATGTTTGAAGGTTTTCGTTGTAATAATCACTATTGACGTGATCGAATTTTTGAAGAGTATTGCAGATAGTCTGCGCCTGTATTTTCACAAGCTCCGGACTCAGCCAGATGTGCGGATCCATTTGATGTGAATGATCGTACTCATCTTGATTTTCTATATCATGACCGGAATGCATCTTTTCCTGAAGGGTGATAAACGAGTCCATGGGACGAAGCGGAACACCTTCTCTTGTATCAACCACAAACAATTCGGGGTTAAGCCGTGCAAGTTTCTTCATCCAGGTTTCTTCAAAGGGGACGCCTATGCGGAAATAGATGTCAGCGTCCGAGATGTCTTTCATTTGAGAAGGGGTTGGTTCATAGGTTGTGGGGCTGTGCCCGGGAAGCACCATCACGCGAACATTCGCTTTATCACCTGCGATGCGTTCGACAAAATATTTCTGCGGAAGCACACTGACAAAGATGTCTAGTTTTTCTGATTTTTCTATAGGTTTTGCACAGGTTATCATCAGAAAGAAGAGCATCAGCACAGGTGCATATTTTTTCATGATTCCCTGCACTCCTTGCACAATCCTTCGATTTGAAGGAAATGAGTTTCCGCTTTCGATTGAAGCTGATCTTCAACAAGCTGTTTTATGTGATCAAAATCGCAGTATTGAACGCAGGAGACTTTGTGACATTTCCGGCAGATAAAGTGGTGATGATCTCGCTGTGTCGAGCACAAAAAATAATAGAGCTGGTTATCCTCTTTCTGTATTGAAGACACAATGCCGATTTCCTGAAATTGTTGGAGTATCCGATACACAGTTGGCAGTCCGACTTTTTGAAATTTTTCCTTAAGAATGTCCTGTATTTCTATAGGTGAAAAATAGGTGTTGCTTTGTTGCATGATCCGAAGGATTTCAACACGCTTCGGAGTTTTCTTCTGTTTGTGCTGTTTTAAAATCTCAATATATTTTTCAATCAATTTTTGACCTCTGCTATTGTAAACGAAAATCATTTCCATTTGTGGGGATGTCAATGTTTATGTTTTGTGAGGTTATTTGAATGATGAGTGATCGCACTTGTCACAAGTCTATGAGCTTGTGACAAGTTCTAAATTATTGAAAATACACCAAATTTACTGACCAAGCTTCACTATTTTTTTAACGTTCACGTTCTTCCCTGCTTTCATGTATATGAAATAGATGCCGGCACCTACCTTTTTACCTTTTTCATCTTTGCCATCCCACACTACTTCATGCATCCCCAGACTGGGGTTTGGGAACGAGGAGAGTGTTTGAACGAGCTGCCCTTTGATGTTATAAATTTCAATTTCTGATTCATGAATATTATGAGGTAATGTATAAGTAATTGTAGTAGAGGTACTAAAAGGATTGGGAGTATTAGCAAAATGTAGCATTGTTGAATCTGAGAAGTCATCCTCGATATCAGCATTACCCATTATATGAATATAGTTATATCGTGTTGCGGTGATGGATTGCATGTAATTAATTGTTAAACTTACAGAGTAATATCCTGTATCCTGAAAGGTATATTCAGGATGTTGTTCGTAAGAATCTATCACACCATCGTTATCAAAATCCCATTCCCAAAAATATATATTTTCTCCAGTCGAAAGATCTGTAAATTGTACTGTTAAAGGTGCTGTTCCGCTTATCGGACTCGCTTCAAAATTTGCTACAGAAGGTTCGGGTCCATGTGAAAACGGATGATAAACAGTAAAGGTTTCTCCATAATCTAAACTGTGATATATATAAATATGTGCTATTTCATACCCTAATTGTATATACGGTACAACCATATAAAGTTCGCCTGTTTGCCTTCCTCCAACAATACTCGTAATTGGTAGATTAGGACAATTGAATTCGTTTATTAATTCCCAGCTCTCTCCATAATCGTTGCTGTACCACAATTCTTTTTCTTCTTCATATACTGTAGTTTTATATAAGTACAGTTCGCCATCTTCATAACCACGACTTAACGATATATTATGCGACCAATGCCAACCAAACACGTTTTTGAGTTCTAAATTCGCAAAATTATCATACGACACTAATAAATAAATTGAATCTGGTATAGCAGTATGTGATAAAGCATATCCAACACTATCCCGATTACCAAGCTCTGAAGTTATTAGTGATCCGAAGAAACCATTAAGTAAATTTTCATAAAAATGTAATCCATAATCATCACTATAAGCTTCAATATTATCAAAAATCCATCCATCATCTAAACCACTATTAATATCATGGGTAATATCATTGTTTTTATATACCCAGCTTCCATAGTATCCATAGTTATTTGAGAGATATAATGCATCTGGTAATCTTATGCGATATAAACATCCTGACGTTTTGTCCGCACATATACTTATGACTTCACTAATACTATCTACACATACAGCAGTTTCACCAAAATCTGTAGAGTGGTAAATACCTTCGCCGGTCATGGTTGGTCCTACGAAATATATTTCTCCAATATCGGGTCCTCTGGTTATATGGTAATCAGCAAAAACAATGGTGGCTAGAAATAGAATTGTTAATATAATCAAACTAATCTTTCTCATCATATCCTCTATTTTTTTTATAATTAAAATTATCCTTCATTTGAATGTCAAATAAAACTTCCAGCTCCACAACTTATGGATGCATTTAAGCCGTTCGAGTTATAATTTATCATTGAAGCACCGCATACCTCATTAAATATTCCCACATCTTCATTGATTGAACCGGATACACCATTGAAGCTCATCTCAATATTCAGGCGGGAATAGGCGATCACCTCTTGCTGAACAGGATTGAACTGTATAGGATAAATGTTCACTCTGATGCAATGCTGTGCACGAACTGCTCCTTTTTCAACCAACTCTCCCGTATAACCCGGGAAATATTCGTCTGTATCATAAATTGCCTCATTGATACTGAACTGTTCTTCAAGGTATATAATATCTCCGTTTTGTACTTCTACCAGTTCAGGTGAGGGGTAGATATTCATATTATCAATTACAATCGAATCTAATAAGGTGAGATTTAAATTAACATTATCACATTCCGGTATTGCGATAAGATATGTAACAACAGGAAGTTCAGGATAGCCAGTAGAATCCATCCTTGTATGTTCGGGAATATAAACCCGGTTAAAGTTATCAATTTCTTCACTTTGCATTCCCGGTATTTCAAGTTCAAATTCAACAATGGAACTTGTTGAATTAGTTATTTCATAAATCGGTGCAGATTCACCTTGATCATTGAAGTTTATCCATTCATCTGCATATACAAAAGTGCTTACTAAAAGCACTATTAATATGGTTAAGCTTATCTTTTTTCCCGAGAATTCGGGATTTGCACTTCGTTTCAACATTTAATTTTCCTCCATTTTTGTGTTATTTTAATAAAATCATTTTTTTTATCGGGGAATTTATTATGTTTAATCTATAAAAATAAATACCCGACGCTAAACCTTTTGTGTTCCACTCAATTGAAGATTGATTATTGTTTATGAATATCTCCTCGATCTGTTCTCCCTTTATGTTATATATTTCAATCACAGCTTCTCTTATATTATCAGGTAATGTATAATAAATTTCTGTTCTTGTAACGATAGGGTTAGGATAACTGTTCAATTCTATTCCCGGTACAAATGTAATATCTTCATCTATTGCGACAGTATCCGTTACATGAATATAGTAATATCGTGTCGCAGTGATTGATTGCATGTAATTAATTGTTAAGCTGACAGAGTAATATCCCGTATCCTGATAAGTATATTCAGGATTTTGTTCATAAGAATCTATTTCACCATCGTTATCAAAGTCCCATTCCCAAGAATATATATCTTCCCCAGTCGAGAGATCTGTAAATTGTACTGTCAAAGGCACTGTGCCGCTTATCGGACTCGCTTCAAAATTACCAACATAAGGTTCGGAACCATGTGAAAACGGATGATACACAGTAAAAGTTTCTCCATAATCTAAACTGTGATATATATAGATATGTGCTATTTCATATCCTAATTGTATATACGCTGCTACCATATAAAGTTCGCCGGATTGTCTTCCTCCAACAATACCAGTAATTGGTAGATTAGGACAATTAAATTCGTTTTTTAATTCCCAGCTATCTCCATAATCGTTGCTGTACCATAACTCTTTTTCTTCCTCGAATGCTGTAGTTTTATATAAGTACAGTTCACCATCTTCATTACCACGACTTAACTCAACATTAGTAGTCTGAGACCAATTAAATTTATGTTTAACTTCGAGGTTTTCAAAATTATCAAATGTTGTTAATAAATATAACGAGTCATAAACAGAATATTTATACACAATAGCATATCCAACACTATCTTGATTATCTATTTCTGCCGTCTTTCGTAGTCCAAAGTAGCCATTACAAATATGTGATATAAAATTTACTCCAAAATCTTCGCTATGTTCAGTAATACCGTTATATATATATCCTTGATCTTTCCCACTTAATATATCAGAAAATATATTATTATGTCTGTATACCCAGCTTCCATAGTTTCCATAGTTATTTGAGAAATATAATGCATCAGGCATTCTGATACGATACAAACATCCTGATGTTTTATCAGCACATATACTTATGACTTCACTAATACTATCCATACATGTGGCAGTCTCGCCAAAATCGGTAGAATGATAAATACCCTCTCCTGTTGAGGTGGGACCAACAAAATATATTTCTCCTATGTCGGGTCCTCGTGTTATATGGTGGTCGGCAAAGGCAAGTGTTGATATAAGGAATCCAAATAATAATAGTATAATAAGTTTCTTTCTCATTGAAAAACGTTTAAAAATTTTATTTATCATATTTGCTCCTTATTTTTAAATGTATGTTTATCAAAATCTCACTATGTGTCATAAAAACTAGCATCATTATTTTATTCATTTGATGACTCCAATTAAATATAACAAGAGTTTTCAAAGTATAATTCACAACTGCGCAATTTTTTTTCATTTTTCCTCTCATTTAACTGTTGATATTAAAAATCTTAGTTGCAAAAAATAACAGCTTTATTGTCTGTCAACAAGTTTTTCAAAACTTGAGACATGTCGTAGAGCATGTCTTAAGTTGGAAAAGATTATATCTTACTTATCACAAGCTCTTCGACTTATGACAAGCACTTAAGTTGTGACCCGATAAGATAGTAGTAATTACTAGAATAATAAATGTAGAAAAGCCCCGAACAATACTACTCAGGGCTTTCCTTTTTATAGGGAGGAATTACAAATTCTCAATTATTTCTAAATATTTTTCAACCGGCTGGTTGCCAATCAGTTCATGTTGTTCGTTAATAATAATTTTCGGAACTGCGCTTACGGAATATTTGATCGATTCCGTGTTAAATGTCTGCGCTTCTACCATATCTGCAGAGATGTGGTCGTTCAACATTGCGAGGTGGTGGGCATTGCTTACAGCGCCCGGACAATGCGGACAGCCCAGGGTAATAAATACCTGGATGTGCACATCCTTTTTAATATCGTTAACACGCTTCATGAGTTCTTCGTTGAGCTCATGCTTCTGCCCCGAAACTTCGAGCAGGCTCGAGATGAAGGAGTTGATCTCATAACCACCGGGAAGACCGAAAAATCGTACTCCGTTGTCCTTACCTTCAGCAGTCAAAATGACCATTGCCGGTATCTTATCAACACCATATTGCTTGGCAATATCGTTGTCTGTTTTGAAATCTAATACTTTCATTTCAAGTTTATCGGAAAGTGCCACGAATTCATCGAGAAATTCATGTGTTTCCCTGCACGTATCACACTCAAATTCCTGTGTGAAAAATGCGATGGTTACTTTATTTTGAAGCTTTTGCAAAATTTCTTTAAGCTGCGTTTTTATCTGTTCTGTGAATAGATCCATGTTGATTATCCTTTCGATTTTTATTTTACACATACTTTCGGGGTATGAGTATTGAAATAATATATAATCATTTTGGTAAATGTCAAAATCCTAATGCAAAAGTAAGAGAAACTTGAAATTGGAAACTTGAAACTTGAAGTTAGAAATTAGGAATTAGAAATTTGTCATTCCCCATTCAATGATAGTTTATATTTGAAAAATCCTCATGATGAAAACAATACGTTCTATAGTATATACTTCGTCAAATCTTCGTCTGTAATGATCTTTGCGAGTTTTTGTGTGACCAGTTCTTTTGTAATTTTTATATTTTCAATTTTACTATCAGGTAATTCGTAGAGATAATCTTCCAGAAGAATAGAAAGGACAGTATGCAGTCTTCGCGCTCCAATGTCCTCCATCTTTGTATTTGCAAGCGCAGCAAAATTTGATATTTCTTTGATCGCCCCGGGTGTGAAACGCACATCCACGCCTTCTGTTTTGAGCATCTCAGTATATTGCTTGATAAGCGCATTTTTGGGAAGCGTAAGTATCTTTGCGAAATCCTCTTCAGTAAGACTTTTCAACTCGACACGAATGGGGAATCTGCCCTGCAATTCGGGAATGAGATCTGAAGGTTTGGAAACGTGGAATGCACCGGAAGCAATAAAGAGGATATGAGTCGTATCGACCATTCCATATTTTGTGGGGACATTTGTTCCTTCAATAATAGGAAGGAGATCACGCTGAACACCTTCGCGGGATACATCGGGACCGTTATGTGATTTTTCTCCGGCGATCTTGTCAATCTCATCCAAAAAAACGATGCCGTTCTCTTCGACACGTGTGATCGCGATCTCTTTTACATCGCTCATGTCAACAAGCTTTTTGGATTCATTATAGAAGAGATAATCGAGCGCTTCGCTGACTTTCAATTTTTTACGTTTGCCACCAGAAGAGTGCCCGGGCATAAATCCTGCAAGTATCTCGCCCATATTTATATCAAAACTATCCATGCCCATGCCTGAGAAGACCTCGATCCTCGGTTCGGGCAGGTCATCGAGTTTCATTTCAACTTCTCTATTATCAAGAGAACCGTTCTGGAGCATCTTTCGGAACTTAGAACGGGTGCGGTCGTGTTTTTCTTTTTCTTCTTCGAATTTTTTTCGCTCCAGTTTCTGTTCTTCAAGAGAAAGGTTTGTTTTTCGCTGACGTTTTAGAGGGGGGAGTAGAAGATCGAGCACTTTTTCTTCAGCACGTTCTCGCGCTTCCTCTTCGACTTCCATGGTCAGTTCATCACGTACTTGATTGATCGAAAGACTGACGAGTTCACGAACAATGGATTCCACATCGCGTCCCACATAGCCCACTTCTGTAAATTTCGATGCCTCGATCTTGATAAAGGGCGCACTCACAAGATTGGCGAGTCTTCTGGAAATTTCCGTTTTACCTACACCTGTAGGTCCGATTAAAATAATATTGTTTGGAAGGATTTCATTACGAAGTTCTTCTGACACATTCTGCCTTCTCCAGCGGTTTCGAAGAGCGATAGCTACAGCGCGTTTTGCCTTGTCCTGGCTGATCACATATTTATCAAGTTCTTTTACGATTTGTTTGGGAGTAAGTTCGTACATATCCATTTAGATTTCCTCTATGACAGTATTGTCATTCGTGTAGATACAGATTTCCGCAGCGATTTTCAGTGCTTCTACGACGATCTCTTTAGGATTTTTTTTCTTGTCTTTAATAAGCACCAAAGCTGCAGCTTTAGCGTAGGGTCCACCGGAACCAATTGCTGCGATGTTATGATCCGGTTCGATCACGTCGCCGGTACCTGATAACACAAGCAGATGTGTTGCATTACCTGCGATGATCATCGCTTCGAGACGTCGAAGATACTTATCTGTCCGCCATTCTTTTGCGAGTTCTACGGCAGCTCTCATAAGATTTCCCTTGTATTCTTTGAGTTTTTCTTCAAATTTTTCAAAAAGGGTGAATGCGTCGGCAGTAGCGCCTGCAAAACCGGCAATGACTTTTCCTTCATATAGTCTGCGGACTTTATGGGCAGTAGCTTTGAAAATAGTATCACCAAGTGTGACCTGTCCGTCGCCGCCGATGGCTACCTTTTTACCGATCTTAACACCAATTATTGTTGTTCCCTTAAGTTTTATCGTTTCCATTCTCTTTTATATCCTGTGATTTGTTACTTTTACTTTTCTGTTTTTTCACTTCTTTTTTCAGATTTCCATTAAGATACTTCTGATAAATCTCGTCGATTTCATCTCCAGTCAGGGTTTCTTTGTCGAGTAATTCGCTGGCAAGTGTATGCAGGATTGGTTCATTCTCAGAGAGTATTTTTAAGCATCGCTGGAATTGTTTTTCTATGATATCTCTAATTTCCGAATCAACAAGTTTTGTCAGGTCTTCGCTATGATTATTTGATTTGCCGAATTCTTTGCCGAGGAAAATATTTTCATCTTTATCCCCGATTGTCATGGGTCCGATCTTGTCGCTCATACCCCATTCGCAGACCATTTTTTTTGCCAATTCCGTTGCCTTTTTAATGTCATCTCCCGCACCGGTGGTTGGCTCTCCGCTAGCGATCTTATCTGCAGCACGTCCGCCAAGCAGATGTGCGATGGTGGCTTCGCAGTAACTTTTCGAATAGGTAAGTCTGTCATCGAGAGGAAGGAAATGAGTTGAACCGAGAGAACGCCCGCGGGGAATGATCGTAGCTTTATGTATTGGATCGCTGCCCGGGATGAACTTGGCAACCATGACATGCCCTGCTTCGTGATAGGCAGTGTTCTTTTTTTGCTCATCTGTGAGCACCATGCTTCTGCGCTCCTTACCCATGACCACCTTATCTTTTGCTGTTTCAAAATCATCCATATGAACTGCTTTATGCCCGACTCGCGCACCCCAGAGTGCAGCTTCGTTTACAAGGTTTTCCAGGTCTGCGCCGGAAAAACCAGGTGTGCTTTTAGCAATTACAGTCAGGTTTACATCCTTAGCAAGGGGTACTTTCCTTACGTGTACTTTCAGGATGCCCTCTCTTCCTTTCACATCGGGTCTATCCACAACGACCTGCCTGTCAAAACGACCGGGACGAAGAAGTGCAGGATCAAGAATGTCGGGTCTGTTCGTAGCGGCAATTATAATGACGCTTTCATTATCCTCAAAACCGTCCATCTCTACAAGAAGCTGATTGAGTGTCTGTTCGCGCTCATCATGACCTCCGCCGAGTCCCGCTCCTCTATGGCGACCAACTGCATCCAGTTCATCAATAAAGACGATACAGGGCGAATTCTTCTTTCCCTGCTCAAAGAGGTCGCGAACGCGTGAGGCGCCTACACCAACGAACATCTCAACAAAATCTGAACCGCTTATGCTGAAGAACGGCACCTTTGCCTCTCCTGCAACAGCTTTAGCGAGCAATGTCTTTCCCGTTCCCGGAGGACCAAGCAAGATAACACCCTTTGGAATCCTGCCGCCCAGTCTCTGGAATTTCTTGGGATCTTTAAGAAATTGAATGATCTCTTCAAGTTCTTCTTTTGCCTCATCAACTCCAGCCACATCTTTAAAGGTCTTGTTCGAGCGGCTGCCCGTAAACATCTTAGCGCGGCTCTTTCCAAAGCTGAAAGCTTTTCCTGCTCCGCCCTGCATTCTCCTCATGATGAATATCCAGAATCCAATGAATATGATGAAGGGAAGCCAGTATGAGAGAAGTGTCGTGAATATCGAGGGCTTCTTCGATATTATCTCAATGTCTTTATGGGTTTCAGCAATATTCTTCACAAGATCAGGGTCATCATAAGGAATATTAGTCTCTTTCTTCTCGTTTCCTATGAAGTAGGTGATGTCCTTTCCGCTAAAGATAATTTTAGTCACTTTTCCTGATTCAACTTCTTGCAGGAATTGAGAAACCGAAGGTTCAGAAGATTTCCCCGCTCCACCGGAGAAAAGCTGGAAGAAGGCGACAACAGCCAGAATGACAATAAGCCAGACAAGGAGTGAGCTTCCCTTTGGAGTTTTGACAGGTAATTTATTTTTGGGAGGTTGGTCTTTTCCTGGAGGTGTTTGATTAGCCATTTACTGATATATCTCCTTTTTTAAAATTCCGATATAGGGTAAATTCCTATATTTCTCATCGTAATCCAAACCATATCCTACGATGAATTCATTTGGTACGTCAAAAGCTTTGTATGCCATTCCGATATCAGGTTCGTGTGCATCGACTTTATCCAGAAGCACACACATTTTTAGAGACTTAGGATTTTTGCCCTGAAGATAGCGAGTGATATAGTTCAGGGACAGTCCAGTATCAACGATATCTTCTATGATCAGCACATGCCGGTCACTGATATCAATATTGCAGTCTTTTGTGATCTGAACGACTCCGGAACTTTTCGTGGAATTGCCGTAACTTGCCACTCCCATGAATTCGATCTCAACAGGGATGTCCAGAGCTCTCATGATGTCTGCGAGAAATATAACACCACCCTTGAGAATGCTGATGAGAATGGGATTTTTATCTTTGTAATCCCGGGAAATCTGCCCACTCAGTTCTTTCACTTTTTCCTGAATATCCTGTTCTGAAAAAAGAATTCTTTCTATGTCATTATGCATACGAAATCCTTTTTTATATTTAATTTAAAAAGTATAGGTATAATATACTCACAACCGCGGATTGGCAAAGCATTATTTATAAACGCCGCGCTTTGCGATAGTCCTCGAGTTTTTTCATAATTTTGATTCTGAGCACGTGTGTGGTTCGCGATGTTATCTTCACGTATTCATGTATGCGCATACCCGCCACCCAGATGATCCTGTTTTGATCCTCGATAATGATCTTTTTCTTACGCTCGAGCCTCGGCACTTTTTCATTGATGAAAAATTCTTTGAGTTTCTTTGGATTCTGCATTCCAAGAGGGAAAAAGCTGTCTCCGGGCTGACGGTATCGGGCTTTGAGCGGAAATGTGACTTTGTCAAAATCAATATAACAGGTATCTTCCTCGTGAAAATTGAATCCGTGAATGGGCATGACCTTTATTTCCGATTGTGTAATATAGTAGTCGTCGAAAAGGATTTGCCGTGTATAGTGATTTATCTCCCGGGAGTAGTCCGAGGTAGTATAATCCGGAGGTGTCATTTTAAAAATGAGTGTATTGGAACTTTTCACGACATATACATTATGGGGCAGGTGTATGAATTTGCCACCAGGGCGTCTCAGAAGTTCATAAATTTCTGAAAGGTGCACGGAATAAAAATCAGATTCCGAACCGGTCAACAGACCAAATATCCTTCTGAATACATAGAAGTAGAGTACTTCGCTTTGATTAAGTTTGTCCAGAAGCACCACATATTCGTCTTCATCCTGCAGAACAACATCTTTGAAAATGTCCTTACTGTGGGTTTGCAGGAACATATCGGTTTTCTGAAAAATATGAGAGCTGTCGTAGATCTTATTGATAACAGAAGTGTTAAACTGTTCCTGTATCATCGGAAGAATGCGGTGCCGTATCTTATTTCTGTCATACCCCAGGTCGTCATTTGAGGAATCATGGGAGAATTGGATTTTGTTTTTCTCGGCAAACGATGCGATCTCTTCACGCTTGAAAGCCAGCAGGGGACGAATGATGTCACGCCCTTTTGGGAGCATGCCCTTAAGTCCGGTGAATCCACTCCCGCGGAAAAGGTGCAGCAGAAAAGTTTCTGCCTGGTCATTCATATTATGCCCGACTGCAATCTTATTAAAATTATATTTTCGCAACAGGTCCCGGAATATTCCGTATCGGATTTTTCGTGCCGCATTTTCGATATTTGATTCATCGGAGATCGAAGCATTGTGTACAATAAGCGGGATGCCCCATTTATAGCAGAGGTTTTTCACGAATTTCTCATTTTCCTTGGATTCATCGCCACGAAGATTGTAGTTGATATGCACAGCAAGGGTCGTCAGCTTGAATTCTGCGGTTATCTTCTTCAATAAATACAGGAGTACCGTGGAATCAATACCACCGGAAACCCCAATAAGCAGTTTATCACCCTGTTCGATAAGGTTCTCATGATGGATGAACTGCTTGAGCCGGATTACAAGATTTTTACGATTATTCATAAATTATTTCTGTATATATTTTTCAGCAAAATCACGCCCACGGTTCAGGGCGTCGAGATTTTTTTGCACTACGTCTTCACCTTTGCGTTCAAAAACTGAGCGAATGCCATCCTCAAGCATTTCAAAAGGAATTTCAAGAAAAGGCGCAGCTGCACCAAGTATGACCATGTTCATGGAACGCGGAGAACCGATCTCTTTTGCAATGGCATCGCCATCTATCACGATGCTGTTTTTGTGTCCTCTTATTTCATTGAGAAGATGTTCCATTTCCGGATAATTGGGAATATTTACAAAAGGAGTAACATTTGTGATAAGCCAGCCGTCATGTTTGAGATAGGGAAAATAGCGCAGCGATTCCATTGGTTCCACAGCTATGATCATGTCTGAGCGCCCGTGAGGGACGAGATCGGAGTGGATTTCTTTATCGGAAATTCTGAGGTGGGATTCTACGGCACCACCTCGCTGCGACATGCCGTGAACTTCCGCTTGTTTGAGATGCAGGTCAGATTGCACAACTGCATAGCCGATGATATTTGCAATTGATAAAATGCCCTGTCCGCCAACACCTGCAAGTATAATATCTTTTTTCATGATGACCTCCTCCTACTTCTGCTTCCGCATCTTTGATGCAATGTGAATACAGGGACGGCGGGGAATAATAACAGACACCCCATTATAATTTATTTCCTCCTGAATGACCCTTACGTTTTCTTCATGGTGGGATTTCAGGGGATTGATCACGCGGATATGCTCTTTCTCAACGCCGACGCCCTGGCATATTTCTTCGATCTTGCCGGTTACTGCTGAGTCCTGCATACCGGTCATCGCAACAATACTATTATCAAGGATGAAGGCAACGATATTTGCCTTTGAATTAACTGCATCGAGCAGTGGAGTCATGCCGGAATGCCCGAATGTTGAGTCGCCAATCACTGCAATGGATGGGAACAATCCTGAATCTGCAGCGCCCACAGCCATGGAAATGGATGCACCCATGTCCACACAGCTATTGATCGCGTGAAAAGGCGCAAGAAATCCAAGTGTGTAACATCCGATATCAGCAAAAACATGACCGGGTCCATATTTCTTCATCGCTTCATTAAGCGCAATATAGGAATCCCTGTGAGGACAGCCCTTGCATAGTTCGGGTGGGCGTCCTTTCACAATCTCGGGTATTTCTTTCATTGGATGCGGCTCGAGACCAAGAGCGGTTCTGAGTTTCGCAGGATCGAGTTCTCCAACACGCGGAAGTGTGCCGTCCATGCGTCCTCTGATATTCAAACTGTTGTCCATATAGCCGCGCAGCCATTCTTCCACCACAGGCATGCCGTCTTCCACAATAAGCACTTCATCGCACTCGTCGATCATCTTTGTGATCAACTTTCTTGGAAGCGGGTAATGGCAGATTTTCAAAATGGGATATTCGCATTCAGCTTCAACGTGGTTTTCTTTCACATAATTGTAGCCAAGTCCGCACGCAATAATGCCGAGAGATTTGTCTTTCCCGTCATAATACACATTGTATTTTGATTCTTCGGATTCTTTTTCCAGGACTTTC
>Ga0265596_1000664_pt1 | contig 18991 bp, 28 predicted proteins | sample saktaG_FD_190143 | JGI IMG/M metagenome (GOLD analysis project Ga0265596, IMG submission 190143) | Saline water microbial communities from Sakinaw Lake, British Columbia, Canada - sak_2013_06_06_60m | ecosystem: Environmental > Aquatic > Non-marine Saline and Alkaline > Saline ...
TCTTCATCAGGGGCCCCCAAAAAAATACTGGGAATATAATCCACAAAAGTATGGGTGATCGCCATAGAAACAATAAAAACAGTAATTGTTATTGGAGAAATAAATTTTAATAAGATCGCTGAAAAACTTACAACAATTAAAGAAATTAAATTTACATGAATTCCTGGAATAAGGCCAGTAATTGTGCCTATTGTACATCCGAGCAAAAGAGCGATAATAAGCTCAATTAACATTTTGCTCCAAAGTCAGTTTTACCGTCGGTAAAATAGCTTTTTCTTTATAATTTTTATAGTCTTTTTGGCTTTTTAAATCTTGTCGCTTCGGTCTTTTTTGTAAAAAATTGCGTAGTTTCATATGCCCTTTTGCTTTTTGTCTATATTGTACCATTTTCATTCGGTAAAACCCTTTCTGATGTGTATTCCCGACCCTTTTTTTTATGATTATAGTGAGGTTTTGGGTATATGGGACATTTTAGAGGTCAAAAAGGTTTTAAATAAATTATTTTGCCTCTTGTTTTAAGCTATTAACTTTAATAGAATTATTAAGATTATGGTAAAAAATAAGATATGTGAAAAGATTTGTAGAGACTGTGGAGAACAAATAATCGGAAGGAGAGCTGATGCTATAATTTGCAAAGATTGTAGAAGAGAAGCACAAGCACAATCTTCACAAAAAATAAAGGGACGAGAGAAAGAAGAAAGAATCTGGAGAAAGGCTGATGAGAGCGGTGTTAAAATTAGAATTGAGTATCAAAAAGTCCAGGAGATATTGAGGAAATTAAAAAATGGTCCTCCAGAATGTGGAGACGAGCCTAGAGGGACATGGTTACAAATTTCTGATTTAAGAGAAAACAGCATGTCCTCTTATGCTTTTGGAATACATGGTTTAATTGAAGGAATAGAAATTGTAGAAATGAAGCCCTTTTGGGAATTCATAGAGAAAAAAATTAAGGAAAGATTAGGGAGAGAAATTATTAAGCTAAAAATAGAGCAGAAGAATAAAATACAAAGAAATAGTTTCAATATTCTTTCTTAAGTGTATACTATTTTTAGGATACGGTATGTAAATCTTGAATGGTCTTGCTTTTTATAAACAAATAATTTTGTTAGTTATGACAAAGACAACAATCTCAATAAGTTTAACTAAAGAACTCATTGAAAGAATAGAATCTGAAAGAAGGTTGGTTTCTCGTTCTGCTTATGTTGAATTTCTTTTGAGAAAATCATTAGAGGAGAAAAAGAACGATGAGCTATGAAGAGCTTAAGGTAAAACCAGTTAAGCAAAACGGCGAGCGCTCAAATCATGATTTTCATTTAAGATTAAGCAAGACAGAAAAGGAAAGATTGATCATGCTTACAAAATCTGCAAATTATGCAACAATGAGCCAGTTTCTCAAAGATCAACTTTTCAGGCCAGATTTACATTTTAAACTTGACTTGATCTTGAAGCGTATAGAAAAATTAGAAGAGGAGAAATATGGAAAAGAAAAATAATTTAGATTTTGAAGAAGTAAAAAATAACAAAAGTAAAAACTTTTACTTGATAGTATATGATCAGATAGAAAGTGGATTCCGTCCATCTGAAATTTGCAAGCAGTTCAACATCTCAAAACAGAAACTTAACTATTATTTGTCTTCGTTAAAACGTGCAGGATTCATTAAAAAGATTGGGTATGGGGTCTGGGAGATTTGTGGAGAATTTGATGAAAAAAAGGTAAAAGAAACAACCCGATTAACTAGGTATCAACCTGTAAAGATTAAGTCTGATTTTGTCAGAGGGCATGCGTTTCAGTTTAAATTAAAGATCCCTAAGTTAAGAAATTGGGAGCGAAGAGAAGAGATATTTAGAAGGAATGGAATTAGTTTTAAGGAGTTAACTCACTTAATAGGAAAAGGTCAGGAAATTGTTGTTAAGGGAAGAAAGGTTTGGTTAACAAATAAATCTATCATTGTTTTTGAGAAATCAAGCTATTTAACTAAAACCGCCAAGGTAGCTAGACAATACGCCATATATGATCTATTTGAGCTTGTAAGGAGCTTAGAATCAACCCTGGGAGCCAGTTTTAAGATAAATAAGAGATATAGGTTTACAGTTTCTAGACAACATTATGCCCTTGTTAAAAATGCTTTCGCAGAACAATATAATCGAGATGGAAAGAGGTTACATGTTTATTCTGATGAAGGGTTTTGGTTCTTAATTGATGATTCTTATAGTTTGAATGAAGCTGAAACAGTTCATCCAAAAACAGCTGTTGATGATAATACAAAAGTTCAGAATTTCTTTAATGGATTAAAAGTAGCTGAAAATTATACCCCTCAAATTATGATGCAGGCAGTAACTCAAAACGCAGAGAACCTGAATAATTACGCTGTGCATTTAAAATCACATGTAAAAAGTATTAAACAACTTGGCAAAGGTGTCAAGAAATTAACTAAAACAATTAAAAAATTAGACAAAAAACTGTAATATGTTTGATTCAAAAGAAAAGAAAAATAAGAAAAAACGGGTAGTGAAACGGTTGTCATATATGGAAAGAAGGGCAGATTTAGCCCAAATAATCAGAGAGATTGGGATTTGGAGATTGCCTTCTCAGCGACGATTAGCAGAAAGATATGGTGTTTCACAACAACAGATAGGCAAAGATTTAGAAATAATTTTCACAACCCTATCTGGAAAGGTGCTCAATGAGATATTTTTTGAGTTTTTCAGTGCAGATCAAAAGGCTCAAATCGAACTAAGAAAGATTATTCAAAAAGGCTCAGTAGATGAAAAGCTAAAGGCTGTTTCAATTATGATTCAATTACAGAACGCCTTCACTAATCTTTTAGAAAAATACGGTAGAAAACCCATTGTGCCAGATAAGGTCGAATTTGTGAAGCAAAGAGATGAATGGAAAAATTTTGATAAGGATATTAAGGAGTATGCGACTATTTTTCAGAAACTTACGAAAGAAGAGCAAGATAAGTTAAAGATGACGTTGTTAAATAGTATGAGAGATTCTATGTAGGATGATTTTTTTGAGAGGGCCACGAAAAAGAAAAAATGATAAAAAGATATAACAAGGGTAGAATCTTTGCTGTAAAAGTTAGCCTATAGCATAATTTTTTATACACTCTATTTCTTTATTATTTATGACAGATTTATCTGAAGCCGAAACAAGAAAGAAGATTATAGATCCACAATTAAAAGAAGTAGGATGGCTTAAATCTTATGTAAAAGATGAGACAAATTCACTTAAATCTAATTTCAAAATAAAAGATTATATTCCCTTTAGTGGAGATGTTGAACGAGGAAAGGATAGATTCATAGATTATCTCTTACTTGGAGAAGATAACTCCCCTTTAGCAATAATTGAGGCTAAAAAATCATCTGTTAGTTTTTACAAAGGAAGAATCCAAGCAGAAACTTATATCAAAGATATTGAAAAGCAAACTAAAGAGAAATTGCCAATTTTCTTAACTAATGGGAATGAATGGATGTTTATTGATCAAGAAGGTATTGAGAGAAAAATAAGTAAACCATTTACCCAAGAAGATTTGAAAAGAAGAAGAGAACTATTCATAAATAAAAGAAATCCTTCAGATACTAAAATAGATTCCAAGATTGTTGATAGGGAAAAGAGTATTTTAATTGTTAAAAAATTAGCAGAGCATTTTAAACAAGGTCATAGATCTGCATTAGTGAATATGGCAACAGGGACAGGCAAGACAAGAGTCGCTATGGCATTAATCAATGTCTTAACAAATGCTAATTATGTTAAAAATGTTTTATTTGTTGTGGATAGAATAAGTTTAGCAAATCAGGCCAAAGAAGCTGGTTTTAAACAATTCTTTAATGAACCTGTTTGTGAATTAAATATTGAAGGATTTTCTTCAACTGCAAGATTCTATGTTTCAACTGTTCAAACTCTTATGGGGAAAAAGGGAAAATATTTATTTGAGAAATTTAGCCCAGGATTTTTTGATTTAATTGTGTTTGATGAAGCACATAGGTCTATTTATGATAGAAATAATTTAATTATGAAATATTTTGATTCTCTTAAAGTTGGACTGACAGCAACTCCTTCTAAAGGAGATAGAAAAAATACCGCAAAATTATTTGATTGTGAAAGTAACGAACCAACTGTTAAATATGATTACAATGTAGCTGTGAGAGATGGCGTTCTTGCTCCATATAATGCTCAGGTTATTGAAACAAAAGTTTTATCTTTAGGAATTGAAGGAAAGAATCTAAGCTCTAGTCTAAAAACAATATTGATGAAACAAGAAGAAAATCCAGAATGCTTAGAACTTCCAGGAGCAGCATTTGATAGGGTTTTTATGGACAGTAAGACAAACGAAGTTATAATAAGGGAGTTTATGAGTAGATGTAAAAAAACAGACGATTTAATTCCTTGTAAAACAATTTTCTTTTGTGCAAGTATAAGACATGCTAAAGAAATGAAAAAATTATTTACTAAACTTTATCCTAATCTTAGCAAGGAAGTTAAGATTATCACTTCAGATATGGCTCGTTATATGGATGAAGTTCAAAGATTTAAATTAGATTCAGAACCAAGAATAGCTCTTTCAGTTGGGATCTTAGACACTGGAATTGATATCCCTGAAATTTGTAATTTGGTTTTTATCAAACCTGTCTTTTCAAGTATAAGATTTTGGCAGATGTTGGGAAGAGGAACAAGAAATCTTAAATCATGCACTCATAAAGAATGGCTTCCAACAAATGAAGGGTTTTCCATAAAAAACGATTTCTTAATTCTTGATTTTCAATTTGGAGACCATTCAAATGTTAGATATCACAAATTAAAAGAATCAAAAGAAAAGGCAGGAATTTTAGATGCCAAAACAAAGATTTTCCTTCAAAGAGTTGACTTACTAGAAAAATCATTGGATGATGAAGAGAGAAAAGTTGTAGAAGATAAAGTTATTGAAACTGTAAATTCTTTAGATCAAAAATCTTTTATTATTAAAGAAAAACTTCCTATAATTAAAAAAGTCATATCTAGAAAGTTTGATTTGAAAGAGCATATTAAAGAGTTAAGAGAAGAAATAGCTCCTCTTTTAATTTTCACACCTGCAGACAATGCAAGGATTTATGCCTTTATTTTGAAAGTGGAAAAATTATTTGAATATATTAAAGAAGAACAATTTGATAAGATAGATAAAATCAAAGAGTATGTTTTAGGAAAATTGAAAAACATTTTGCAAAGAGACAATTTAGATGCAGTTAAATCAAAGAGTGATGAAATAAAAAAAGTTTTTCAGGAAGAGTTTTGGGATGATTTAACTTTTGATAATGTTGAGTTCTTAGTTAAAGAAATAGCTCCGTTAATGATTTATTATGTTACAAATCCAAAAAGAGTTTTGCAAGTAGAAGCTCCTGATTGGGTAATTGCAGAAGAGAATATTAAAATGGAAATTCAAGAAGATCCTAAATTTAAAGAATTTCTAGAAAATAATCCGTCAATTCAAAAAATCAAAAAAAGTGAAGGAATAACATCTAAAGAGATTTTGGAACTTGAAAAACAACTTTCAAAACTTGATTCTTCCTGGACAATTGAAAAGGTTCAAAAATTTAGAAAAAAAGACTTTCTTGTCTTTCTTCATCAGATTCTAGGATTAAGTCAAGAGTATGATCCTAGAGTTATGATTGAAAGAGAATTTGATAAACATATCATGCACAACAACCATAAATATAATTCGGACCAGTTAGAGTTTTTATCACTTCTAAAAAAAGTATTTGCAGAAAGAAAATATATCGAGAAGAAAGATTTTGCATCCCATCCTCTAGCAGAAGAAAGACCTCTTGACAAGTTCAGTGAGAAACAAATTGAAGAAATTGTTGTCCAATGTAGTAAGTTGAGGATGAAGTAAATACTTACCAAAAAGCAGTAGACCGATTTAATAACAATATTTAAAAAGCTATTAATTCTAAAATATTTATGGTAAATAAAAATCCTTTAAGGGGACAAGAAAGAAGAGTAGTCTCGACTAAGTTATATCGTATAGAATTTGTCAATTTTATGAAGATTTGTGAGGCTGAGGGTAAGAAAGTTAATGCTAAATTAAGAGAGATGATAAAAAAAGAAATTGAAAACTATCCAAATAAAGACATTTTTGTTAAGATGAAAGAGGATCAAGAGAAAAGTTATGAAATCTTTCAGTCGAAAAAGAAAAAGTGGGGTTTTGAAATTAAGAGGTTAAATAAAAATGTACAATAAAGAAAAAATAAAAAAATTTCATGAATATACATTAGAAGATTATAATAATGCATTAGAAATTGAAGATATTGTTAAAGTAAATTTAGTTGAAAAAACAGACGGCTCTTTTACACAAATAGGAATAAGACCCTTATTAGATGATGATATTTTTATTGATCCTTCATTTAGTGAGTATCTTCCTAGTGCTGGGAGAATGGTGGCTATTGGTGAAGTAGATTTTTTAATAAAAACCATTTTAGATAAAAAAGAAGTAAATAAGATAGAGTTTAAAGAGGATGTTCAAGAATTTCCAAAATATGTTTATGATTTTAATAACTCTATAATTCTTCTTTCAACTAAGTTTTATGTAGAAGTATTTACTAAACTGATGAATAGAATTGACTATGAAGAGAAATTTCCAAGGTTAGACCATAGGTATAAAATAATTCCCATTTCTGAAAAAATATTGAGGAATAAAATAATTATTATAGATAAAGATGCAATTTTATGGAATAAAGAAAGTTTTTATAGCAAAATAACTGAGAATAAAGAAAAAATTGATATCACAATAAAACCTGCTAAAGAAATAGGAAAAGTAGATATCACAATAAGAAGTGTCAATAAAATAATGTATCTTGACCCAGATTCGATTAAAATTTTAGAGGTGAGCGGATGAAATATTGGTTAATAATTCCTCGAAACTTAGAGAAATATACTAAATCAAATGGGACATTTGATACTAATAAATTTAAAAAAGATACGAGGCCTAAAGCAGATAGCTTAGCCAAAAAGTTATCAGTTTTGACAGGATTAGATAGGCTTGAAACTTATTGGACAACAATTTCCGCATTCGGATGGATTTTTTGTGACTATGAACCAGAAAGAGCAGGATCATCTGTTTTAGGAAGCGGGGGGAAAAATTTAGCAGAATTATTAAAACAAGAATATAATTATGTTATTTTATCAATGTTTATAGATTCAAACATAGAAGAATTTGATTCTGGAAATAAAAAAGGTTTAATAATTAATATAAAATTCTTTAAAGAATTTGTAAAAGTTTTTTCAAATCCTGCAAAAAGAGCAGAGCTTTTTACATATAAATTTAAATCTGAGAATGAGCTTTCAATTGTTAAAAGGTGGATGAATTCTAGACCCTCAGAATTAAAACAAGAAGATAAAAAGATAGTTTCAAGAGACATCCTGAAATCACTTAATGAAAACGGACATTTTTTTAGATCAACTTCAAATACTTCTAGGGCTTTAGAAATAATTCAAAAACAATCTGTTGTTTCTCAATATGATGATATGAAAAAGGCTTTGATTAATTTTAGAAAAATGATTAATGATGAAAAAACATCTGAAATGCAAATTAACAAGTTCTTATTAGAGAATATATGGATAATTAGTTTTGATTATTCTAAGTTATCTACTGAAAAAGATAATTATTATGATATCCACCTTGCAGATAAAAAATGGAATCTCGGTAGAGATATAGTTATAGAATTAAAAAAGGCTGATAAAAAAACTCAAATTAAATATTCCAAACATGAAGTAATCTCTGCAGATGCGGGGAAAGCAATTTCCCAATGTATTAATTATATGGAAGATAAAAAAGAAATGTTTGAGAAAGGAATTGTGATCTTGGGAAGAACGCCCACAAAAGCCATTAAAAGAATGGATAAATATCTCCATAACATAGAATTATTAACGTATGATATGATCTATCAAAAAGCAAAAAGGGTATTGAATTTTTTAAGTGGCAAATACAATCTTGAAAAAGAAAAGCCAAACATTAAAAATTCTCTCAAACAAAATGGGGCCGGAATTAATAATTTAAATCCAATAATAAAAAATGAAAACTAAACAATCACCTCAAGGATGGAAAGAAGTTAAACTAGGGAATGAAGATTACTTCACGATTTTATCTAGTGGAATAAATGAATTTGATGGGGAGAAAAGCTATTTGTCAACAGAATCTATTAAGGAAAATAGAATTAAAAAAATAGAATGCAAAATAACTTTCTCTAATAGACCTTCAAGAGCAAATATGCAACCAACGATTAATAGTGTTTGGTTTGCTAAGATGAAGGATACTTTAAAGGTATATTCCTTTGGTAATTCAAATAAAGAAGAGATTAATAGATATACATTATCAACTGGTTTTGCTGGGATTAAAGTTAATGAAGATTTAGTTTCAATAAAATATTTAGAGTATTTCTTAAAAAGTCATGAATTTAATAAAAAAAAGAATTTATTGTGTTCTGGAGCCACACAAAAATCTATTAATAATTCAAATATAAAAAAGATTAAATTAAAATTACCTCCAAAAGCGATTCAAGATAAAATAGTTATATTATTACAAAAAGTAGACAAAATAAAACAATTAAAGGAAGATTCAAATAAACTAACTAAGGATTATGTTCAAAAGGTTTTTTTTGACGTGTTCGGGCATCCTTTCTCAAAAGATAAAAAAGATAAAAAAATAAAACTGAAGGAAGTAATAAGAATAATAGTTCCGACAAGAGATAAACCTAAAAGTTTTACTGGCAATATTCCCTGGGTAACCTTGCCTGATTTGAATGATTCAATTTACATAAGCGATTCTAAGTATAAACTTAGTTTAGATGAAGCTAAACCAACAAAGACAAGATTATTTCCAAAGGAAACAGTAATCCTTAGTTGTGCTGGAAGTTTAGGAAAAGTCGTTATTGCAAAAAAAGAGATTTTTACAAATCAGCAGTTTTATGGTTTGGTTTGCGATCAAAAGAAAATTCTTCCCGAGTTTTTAGCCTGCCAGCTTAAAATCTTTGGTGAAAAATATTACAAGGGCATTGGAGGGACTTCTACTCTAACGTTTTTTAAGAAAGATTCTGCCCTAAATATTGAAGTTATTCTCCCACCATTACCTCTTCAAAAAAAATTTGCTTCAATTGTCAAACAAGTTGAAAAACTCAAAGAATATCAAGAACAATCTAATCAAGAAATAAATAATTTGTTTAATGCTTTAATGCAAAAAGCATTTAGGGGAGAGCTGTAATATGATTGAGATTCTCTTAAGTGGATTAATTGGTGTTTTAGTTGGTGCAATACTAACAATAGGATTTACTATTTGGAGAGATAAAAAATCAGAAAAGAAAAATATGGCAAAGGAAAAACTTGAGAAAGTTTATGGTCCTTTAGTTGCGTTAAAAAAGAAAATAGATTTGCGTAATAAAAACGATGGAGGTTTTCTTCTCCCATCAAATCCAATGGAAGTTGAAATGATTGAAAAAATTATCTTCCATTATTATCATCTTATTGATAATGATCTTAAAGAAGATTTAGTATTACTTCATTCAGACCTTAGGAATGACATTACTAGTCAAATAAAATTTCCAAAAATGATGGATAAAATAAAAAAACATTATAAAGAAAATAAGGAGGTATTGGGGTTAAAATGAAACTTCGTGGTAGAAAATTTTTCAAGATGGGAAAATTAAAAACTATGATTGCTGGAGGAATTTCTAGAAAAGGACACCCATATGTTTATGCGGGGGTGAAATCTAAAAAAGGTTTATCTGCTGGAGCTTCAATTGGAACAAAAGGAAAACAAGTTTATGCAAGCACTACTCAAAAACAAAATCAATTAAGAATTAAACATAACCTAACCTCTGGAAATACAAGCCTTAGAATTAAATCAGGAAGAAAGAAAAAAGCACATTATTAAATACTAAAAAACCTAAAAAATAAAATGTTACATCAAGAACTTAAATCAAATATAAACAAACTATGGGATAGATTTTGGAGCGGAGGCATCTCTAACCCATTGCAAGCAATTGAACAAATGTCTTATTTAATCTTCATGAAAAGACTAGAGGATGAAGATATCTCAAGAGAACAAAAAGCAAAACTTACTGGAGAGAAATTTATTTCATTATTTGAAAAATGTCCAAATTGTAAATGGTCTGTTTGGACAGAATATTCAGCAGATAAAATATTAAACCATGTTAGAGATAAGGTCTTCCCTTTCTTAAGAGAATTGGGTGGAGATGATTCTCTTTATTCAAAATATATGAAAAATTCTTCCTTTTCAATTCCAACCCCTTCATTATTAATTGAAGCTGTTAAGATAATAAATGATATGCATATTAAAGAGCAAAATAGGGATGCACAAGGAGATATCTATGAGTTTCTTTTAGGAGAATTAAAGACTGCTGGAAAAAACGGACAGTTCCGAACACCAAGACACATAATTAAGATGATGGTTGACTTATCTAATCCAGAATTCGGAGATAAAATTTGTGATCCTGCATGTGGGACAGCAGGCTTTTTAATTAATGCATATGAACATATCTTAAAAGCAAATACCTCTCAAGATTTAATTAAAAAAGATAACGAAGGTCAAGAGTATAATTTCAAGGCCAATAAATTAAACGCTAATCAGGACAAAATACTAAAAGAAAGCACTTTGTATGGTTTTGATATTGATCAAACAATGGTTAGAATCTCTTTAATGAATTTAATGATGCATGGAATAACAAAACCCAATATTAAACAAATTAATACCTTATCAAAGAGATATGAAGAAGCAAATTATTATGACTTAATTCTAGCTAATCCGCCATTTAAGGGAAGTATTGATATTTCTGAAATGAGTGATAATTTTAGAACTAAAACAAAAAAAACAGAATTGCTTTATTTAGAATTAATGTATAATCTTTTAGCTAATGGGGGAAGATGTTCTGTGATTGTTCCAGATGGGGTTTTATTTGGAAATTCAAAGGCCCATAAAAACATAAGACAACTTCTAACAGAAAGATGTAGATTAGATGCAGTCATATCTATGCCCTCAGGAGTATTCAAGCCTTATGCAGGAGTTTCTACAGCAGTTTTATTTTTTACAAAAGGTGAGCCCACAAAAAAAGTTTGGTTTTACGATATGCAAAACGATGGATTTAGTTTAGATGATAAAAGAACAAAAATAGATAAAAATGACATTCCAGAGATTATTGAGAAATTTAAGAAAAGAATTAAAGAAAATCCGACAAATAGAAAAGACAAATCTTTCTTTGTTCCTATCGAAGAAATAAAGGAAAATGATTATGATTTAAGCCTTTCAAAATATAAAGAAATTGAATATGAAGAAGTAGAGTATGAAAAACCGGCAGTGCTAAAAAAGAAGATATTAGAAATAGAAGATAAAATTGTGAAAGGATTAAAAGAACTAAAACTATAATTTCTTATTAGTCTCACAACTCCAACCACTTTCTCTTCCAATTATTACATGATCAATTAAAGCAATATCTAACATTTCGCCAACTTCCTTCAATTTATTTGTAATTCCTAAATCTTGACCACTTGGAAAAGGATCTCCACTTGGATGATTATGAATAAGAATTATTTTACTTGCAGAATTTTTTATTGCAGGCTTAAAAATTTCTCTTGGATGGGCTATAGATAGATCTAAAGTTCCCCTAGTAATGAATTCTTCTCCAATCACATAATTTTTATTATTCAACATTAGGATGAAAAAATTCTCTTGCTTTTCTTCTTTTAATTTTTCATGAAATAAATTAAAAACATCTTTTGCTGACTTAATATGTTTGATCTGATTTTTAGATTGTGAATATCTTTTTCCTAGTTCCGCTATTGATAAAACCTGCATGGCCTTACTTGGCCCAATTCCTTTAATTTTTTGAAGTTCTTTCAATGAACATTCAAATAAATTATTCAATCCATATTCAGCTATTAGTCTATTAGACATATCAACAACATTTTCATTTGGAGACCCTGTTCTTAGGATTATTGCAAAGAGTTCAGAATCACTAAGGGCTTCTGGCCCATGTTTAAGAAATCTTTCTCTAGGCCTATTTTGTTTTGGAAGGTCTTTGATTTTCATAAATAGAATAATCAAATGAAGATTAATAATCTTTACATAACTAGTTTCTTTATATCTTCCATGCCATCTAATACAAACTAAAATAGATTTGTCATTTTAAATTAAAGGCATTTTTAAATAAATTGCCATAATTATTACAATTATTATAGATATAGACCCATAGAGATAAAAACAAAATTGATAAAATTCACTCGGTAATTTCCATTTAGGGATGTAAGCTACAAGGGCAATTAAACCAACAATTGATCCTACATTAAGATACCAATGCATCCAAATAGGCAAACTTGTCCAAATGGAAAAAAATATTTGCCATAAAAAAATTGCATTAACAAAAATCGCGGGTCTTCCTATATGGCCCTTTCTAAATTCTGCGATACCTGCCACAAAAATTCCAATAAGACCTACTAAGAAAATTCCTTTTGGAATATCTAGAATTAAAGAGCTCGGAAATAAAGTTAGAGTCATTTTTCCAAAAATTCTTTTCCTTGTTTAACTATTCTAAGTTTCCCAAGATCTCTTAATTCTTGTTTAAGATTTTTAATATCTTTTTCAGTTAGTCTGCGGAACTCTTCTCTATTAAGGGAAAACTTGACTATGATACTTGACTCTCCCCTCTCTTGAAGTTTATCTGGTTCTAAATCAAACCAAATTTTCCACTTCTTCCTATCATCCTCAAACTCTTCTGCTTTTCTTTCTTCTATCATCTTCCTTTGTTTTTGTAGCCTCTTTTTCTCATCCTTTCATTTATTGAGCCATCCTTATTTTTCATTTCAACTACTTTTCTTCCGTAGGCTCCACGAGCAACTGTTCTTACCTGGACATTTCTTTTTGTTCTTCCAATCATTCCTGCTAATGCTTTTTTTGCTGTAGACCCTCCGAATTGATGTTTCTCCTGAGCACGAACATTTGATAGTCTAAAACGAGTTCCATCTGTGAATTTCCCACTATCTCCATCATCAAGAGATTTTATTTTCTTCCTTACATATTTTGCCATAAGATTGTCTATTTTCTCACTTTTTAAACTTTGTTGTTATAAATTATCTAAGTATATGTACTATCTTGGAAAGATTTATAAACAAAGTTACTTTTATTTTGTTATGAAAAAAAGAGGGGTGAATTCTTATGACAGTTAGAAAAAAATCAGAGCAAATAAAGGAACAAATTTTAGACTTTTTGTTCGAGGGCCCAAAAAGTATTAATGAAATAAAAGAAAAACTAGGGTCTAATTGGCCTACAATAAATTCTTACTTAGAAAAATTAAAGGAAGATGGAAAAGTCAATGAAATCTTAATTACCGATAAAATGAAAGTATATCGGAGAACTGATGATCCTGTTTATTATAGTTTACCTTTTAATAAGGATATTAGAATGAAAACTCTTTATATCTTGTCAGAGGTGGAAAAAAGATGGAAAAGAGAAAAGGGGGTAGAATTATCAAAAACAGCATTACAAAAATTAGCTGTGGATGTTATAAAAACCTGTAAACTGGATCTTCCGATTTTAAATTTCCATTATGGGATGACCACTTGTGCTAGTTTAGACTCTAATAATGAAAATATTATGGGACTAATTGAAGAACCAAAAGAAAAGAAATTAATTCTTGATTGTATCGGGGAAGTCATAAATGATAAGAACCATACTGGAATAGCATACCAAGAAAGAGAATATCAATATAGTAAGTATAAAATGCCTTTTTATTCTGCAAAAGAAAAATTAACAAAGCTATTTATAATTCATAAAAATAAAAATAACAAAGAATTTAAGGAAAAACTTAAAAGATATTTATTAAATTTGTCTCTAAATTATCCGATTAAATTAGAAAAATTTTATGACGAATTTGAAAAGTTTGCAGGGAATGTTCAAATAATTTTATCTCAAGATAATGGAGATGATATTGAAGGACTGGAAATAATCAAGGGAACTCTAACTCAATTATGGGATAAGATAACTACTTTTACTTCATTTCAAGATTCAGAAGAATTTATCGATAAGGATAGAAAACAATTATTCGAGCAAATAAAGGAATTAAATTATAATTTTAAGGAATTAAATTATAGGGCCTATATTGAAGAATTAGAGTCTCTTGCACAGGAAATAAATCCTTTTGAAATAAATATGCCTCAAGATGAGACATCTAATGACATCCAAAAATTAATTCTTGAAGGATTGGAGAATGAATGATGAGGTATTTTTTAGATATGAACCTACCAGTTTATTTCTGTATGCAAATTGGTCATCCTCTTGAAAAAAAAGCTAGATTGTTTGTAGAAAATAAAGAGGATTTCCTTTTTTTATTGTGTGATTATGTCGTAAGTAGGAATCTTCCAAGATGGTTAAAACGGCAAAGAACTGTACTATTTGAATTTAATCAGAAAATTCAGAATCCCGATTATGATCTTTTTTCAAGTGAACAATCAAAGATATTATTTCCCAAGGACAAAATTTTTGCAAATAGATTAATTCTCAGTTACAATAAATCTAAAAATAAAGAACAAGTAGTAGAAAATATCAACCAAATATTCAATTTACTTCAAGCGAGAATTTCTTATTTTATAAAAACATATATAGACGAGGTAGTAATTCCAGAATCTAAAATTGACTTTAAATTAAAAAGTTGTTTATTCACTTGGATCAACAACGATTCTGATGCGAGAACAATTGCTTCTGCAATACAAGAACATAAAAATAAAAAGTTGATTATTATTACTGCAGACAAAAAGGATTGGACAAAAGAATTACTAGAAGAAGTCCATAATGATATTATGCTTTCAAAAGAATATTCATCATTGCCAAAAATAGAATATTTGCAAAATTATAATCCTTAAGTTATTTATCAACAACTCTAATCCCCTTATAACGAACAATCTCTATTCTTCCCTCATTCTTAAAATCCATTAGGAGTTTCCAACAATCTCTTTTCTTTATGCTAAAATGTGTGCAAATTTTGGATCTGATTTTTTGAAAAGAAATAGTGTTATTCTTATTTGGTTTTAACTCTTTTATTTTCTGAAACGCTAACTCGTTTAGATCCATTTGTCTTTTTATTTCTCTCATCATTTTCCTCCACCCATTTCTTCCAATAAGAAACAACGTCTTGATACCAATCAAACATAGAGCCATCATGTTTTCTGATGCTCTCTTCAAATTTTTCTAATTCTTTTTTTGTACTTTTAGCCCTGACATATCCAACTATGTACCAAACTTGAGAGCATGTCTTTGCCAATCCCTCAATATCTAAGTCTGATTTTTCTTTTATTTTTTCTCCACAGTCACTACAGAACTTAGAGGTGCCATCAACTTCTTTTTTACATTTAGGACACTTCATTTTAAGCACTCCTTGATTTCTAATAAGAGCTTTTCTATTTTTTCTAATCTTGATTCGTCCCTAATTCTTTGCCTGCAGTATTCTGCCATGTACATGCTATTCTTAGCTGCTTCTTTTCTTAGAAATTCTTTTAAGGGAGTTTCCATAGTAAAATGAAGATGTGAATTTTTACCCATGAATTTTTTATTGGTGGATGGTTTAAAAGAATTGAAGAGATTTAATACAGAATAATGAACAACAACAGATAATAGGTATTTATTTCGTTATTTTGGAGATTTTTGTCAAATTTTTTATCTTTGCTATTTTTTTCTCAAAAGTTTAAGAATTTCTTTTCTGTTTATTTTTTAATGGGCCAGACATACTCTAAATTATCTTTTTCTTTCCAGTTAAATATTGAATAGTGTTCTTTATCTTTTCTTAAGAGATTGCTTTTATGAGATGAATGGAACTTTTTATTTCCCAACCATTCTGGAAAAATAGTTTTACCTCTGATTGTTTCGAGCTTCATTGTGTTATTGTATCCTCTAGAAATCCATTCTTTTATCGCTAGGTTGAGGTAGAGCTTTAATGCATTAGGATATTTTTCCCACATTTTAACAGCGGGATGGTTTCTCCAACCTTTTGTTTCAGTTCTGTTTAGGATTATGTTGAGAATTTGGAATGCCTCAACTCTTTGTTTTCCAAGCCTACGGCTATCTAAGACCTTCATTGTTTTTTCTATATTTGAATAAGGCAAAAACGTTTGCATAAAAAATCAGAAAAAGTTTGGTTTAAGTAGTTTTCTGCTGCTTAAAAATAAGTTTTAGTATATAAATTCTAAGAAAACTTTGCAATTGTTAGAATAACAAAACTCCACCAACCAATAAAGGAAATTATCATACTGATTGCTATTCTATTTTGAAGATGTTTTGGTAGGAGAGTATTTTCTCCTGCGAGTTTGTCAAGTCTTGGACTAATGTAAAATGATAGAAAAGAGCCATTAAGGATTAATATGACTAAGATTATCGATTTTACTGAATTGATATTTGTAAATCCTTCTTTAAGAATAATAAAAATCCAGCTTAAGATTACTAAAATTGTGCCAATCCAGATTAATGGTTTTGTTATGTGGTGGGCTTGGATGGTTGTTTGTGTCCATTTCTTATTTTTTCTAGAAATAAAACCCATAAAGTCAATAACTGTTACAGCTCCTAATCCAATTATGATTCCCGCGATATGAAAGAATAAAATCCAATTAATTTGAGATAGTTCACTTAGCATTTTTCACCTTCCTTAAAATAATAACTAAAAAGAGTTTATAAAATACCTTTGTTTTATAAGTTAATGAAAAAGGGGATTAATTGGAAGGTTTTGATTCTGAGTTTAGCAATCGTTTACTTAGTTGCTTTTGTTGGGAGCTTGTTTACTTCTCCTGTTACAGATTCAGAATGGTATGATTCAATTAAGCCCGCAATTACCCCGCCTGGATGGGTTTTTCCTATTGTATGGAATATTCTATTTTTCTTGATTGGGCTATCTTTATATTTTTCATGGATTAATACAAAGAAGCTGGATGTGAGAAAAAAGATTGCAGTTGTATTTGGAATAAATTTTATTCTTAATATATTTTGGAGCGTTCTTTATTTTGGATTAAAAAATCCTCTTTATGCTTTTATTGAAATATTTATTCTTTGGATTTCTATTGTTTCAATGATTTATGTGACTTATAAAATTGATAAAAAAGCTGGTTGGTTATTGGTGCCTTATTTATTATGGGTTAGCTTTGCTATTGTTTTGAATTATTTGTCTCTTTGATTATGAATTTGTTCCAAGGAGTTTACCTTTTCTTGTATGTCTTTAACAATCTCAATAATCCTATTGAGCTTTAAATCGAATGTTGGATTAAATATCATAAATCTTACATAACTAGAGACGGTATTAAATCCAGATCCTTTTGCTTGAGCTACTAGTCTTTGTTTTTGTTCTTTTGTTAATCTAATATTAATTTTTTCTTTAATCGTTTCCATCTTGTTTATTTTTTTGCTTGGCTATGACTTGGATCTCTGCTCCTTCCTGTTTTTCTTCTTTACTTTCCCTGAGATGATCCTTGGCTAACTTTAGAAGTCGGATTTTATTTTGATATTCAATGTCTGATATCTCTCCCCTAGCAAATCTTTCTTCCATTATTTCGAGAGGTGTTTTTTCTCTTTTTGCAATCTCTGGAATTGTGTAGTTGATTGCCCGCATGGGATTTTTTTCGAATATTTGGGTTTGAATTGGCCTATTAAATGCAAAGTCAATTGTTTCTTTCATCTGTTTGTCTGAAACCTTGGCGTATATCTGAGTGGTTGTTACCTGGTTATGGCCTAAAAGGTTGGCAACAGCATAAAGATCTCTTGTTTTTTCATATATGTAAGTCGCGTAGAAGTGTCTTAAATGATGAAATCTAAATTTGTAAATTTTGGTGTCTTCTCTGTGTTTTGTTTTCTTCTTGTATTTTACAATGTAATCAACTTCATCTAATTTTGACCGCTCCCTTGCCTCTGCAAACCAGATATGAAGAGTTTTAGTTCTTAGTTTGAGATCAGGAGACTTGGCAGAAGGTAAAAACCATTTTCCACCCTCTACAACATCTATCCATTTTTTGATTGGAGAAATTGCTATTTCAGGAATTGGAACTATTCTATCTTTTCCGTAACCTTGTTTGGATCGATTAGGATTTTTACTATCTCTTATTTTTATGATTCTTCTTTCAAGATTAATATCTGAGATTTGAAGGCCACAGACTTCTCGAATCCTTAATCCACACATGAGGGCTACAAAACAGGCAATAACACACTTTGGCCTAATCATTGCTTCAAATAACTTAATCAATTCTTCTTTTGTGAAGATGTCCGGAAGTTTGTTTTTACGCCCCATTATAAGCTCTTAAGGATATTATTTATCTCTTCAATCATCATTAAGCCAGTGTTACTTTCTCTGACTCTTTTTCTATTTGCAGATATTTGCATAGCTTTTGTAATAGAAATTTGGCCCTTAGCAAGTTTATCTTTGATATCTGCTGGGACTCTGCATGCAATCATCCAACGATAAGTGGTAGAGGGATTGAGGTTATTTTTCATCATGTAATCAAGAAGGATTGTTTCGGCATTGGTTAGTTTTCTTTTTCTTCTTTTATTCTCAGGAACATTACGTCTTCCATAATGGAGATTTCCGTAAAAGAAATTTCTGACATGAGAGAACATATGGATAATTTTATCATCTTCGATTTCCGGTAGCAAGGATTTGAGATCTTTTCTTATCCTGTTTACCTTATCAAAGATATTGATTTTCTTTCCATTTTCTCTTATTTGTTTGTTTATGAAGATTTTATCCTTGTGTTTTGACATATACATCGTAATTTTCTCCGGTTTATATAGACGGTATCCCGCTATCCTACCATTATAAAGAATAAGCTATTTTCACACAGTGTGGACGTTACATAGGCCAGTAATTGTGCCAATAAAACAACCAATTAGAAGTGCAATTAGTATTTCTATTATCATTTTTGGAGCTCAAAAATTTCAAATTGATTGTTTGAATAAGTTAGTCTTTTTTCTTTTTGATTTTA
>Ga0265596_1000677_pt1 | contig 18693 bp, 19 predicted proteins | sample saktaG_FD_190143 | JGI IMG/M metagenome (GOLD analysis project Ga0265596, IMG submission 190143) | Saline water microbial communities from Sakinaw Lake, British Columbia, Canada - sak_2013_06_06_60m | ecosystem: Environmental > Aquatic > Non-marine Saline and Alkaline > Saline ...
AAGATTTATTAATTCTTGATTCATTGAATTATTAGATTGATAGATAGTTTTTTGGTGATTCATAGAACTATCTATTATCTATTTTATAAATAATTTTCGGTTTTAATTAGAACTCCGGACAGCGCCTAGAATACAAAAGATTTAAAAAACCCTTATTTCTTTGAATAATTAAGGAGAGGCGATAAGATGAGAATGCGAGATACAATGAGAATTAAGCCCTATAAAATTCCTTTTTGGAGAAGGAAATATTCTTATTATAGATATTTTCTTCTTGTGTGCATAATAGTTATCGCTATTATTGTAGTTTCTGCTTATGATACTAAAGATATTAAAACAAAAATCAAAGATAGTATTAAGGATATAGAGTTCAGCAAATCTTCTAGTGCAGTTAAGATTTCTTCTAATTACTGTGAAGAGAATATAGTTCCTGATAATTTTACCATGTATACTAACCCTAAACCCATGACTATGGGAGATAACAAGCCACAAATAATTTCCGATATTGATAGAGGGGCATACCAGAGAGTAGGCGCGCTTTGGTTACAAGATCCGGTTTGGAAAGACGGAACAAAATTTGGTGATTCTACTAGTGGATCACAATTTACAAACCCATACGATTGTAGAATGGGAAAATCTGAAGGAGAAAATACTAATTATCTTTACTGCTTTAACATTGGATATTCAAAAGAAGTTAAAGAAATAGATTCTGATGGGAATATTCTAAATATTAATAATTATGAATATAGAGTCGATATTACTATTGATACGGGAAACATCATAGATACTGAAACAATATCAAGGACAACTGCATATGGGCAAGTTAAATCTATTGAATTAACAACTAATCCTGTAGTAGATTATGAATGTGAAGAAAACTAAAAAAACGAACTAATAAATGTATACTACAGGATTAACCAACTATAACAATTCTTTTAAACCTATTTCTTATTTTTAAAAACAATGAAAGAAAGAGAATTATATTATCTAAGACCTAATGGAAATCCCTTGTTTAATTATTATTTTGATAGGATAACCTGTTTTTTTGTCCAGCATCAAAAAGGACCAATTAAAAACCCAAAAAAAATTTTGTTTGTAAGAAACGACCATATAGGAGATATGGTTTATTCTTTGCAGGTTTTTAGAGAGGCTCGAAGGTTATATCCTGATGCAGAGATACATGTTATGGCATCTCCGTCTAATAAAGAGATGATTGAGAAGGACAAAAATGTTGATAAGATAATTGTCAGTGACAGATGGTGGAAAGAAGGAATTAATGGTTTTTTAAATTATTTTAAGATAATAAAAAAAATAAGAAAAGAAAATTATGATTATGGGGTTGATTTAAGAAGAAGTAAATTAAATATGTTTTTTTATTTATTTATTCCTGGAATTAAAAAAAGAGTTGGTTATTATAATATAAACGGAGGAAAAGCCTTTTTAACACATCCATTTGCATGTGATGAAAAAATAGTTAATGTTTTTGATATTTCAACAATGGCAGGAAAATTTTTTGGTGCTGATTTAAAAAATTGTTTGCCTGAAATTCAAACTGATGACGAAGATGAAAAAGATTATCAAGAAATAATTAAAAAAAATAATATAAAAAAATATGTTGTTTTTTCTCCTGGAGCAACTGCTGATTCAAAAAGATGGCCTGAAGAAAAATTTGAGGAGTTAATTGAAAGATTTCATATAAAGTATCCTGAATATAAAATCATTTTATCTGGTGCAAATAGTGACAAAGAATTGATAAGTCATTTAAGTAGGGGAAAAAATTATTGTGTTCCTTTAATTAATTTTAATTTAAGAAAAATGGCCTTGGTTTTTAAAAATTCAAATGTTGTTGTTGCAAATGATGGATGTGGTAGTGATATAAGCTGGGTTGCTGGAGGAAAACTTGTTACTTTAGTAGGTCCTGTTGATACAGAATTGCAAAATCCTCCAAAAAATACAATTGTTCTTCACCATAAACTTCCTTGTTATCCTTGTAATTATGACAAACCTTGTAAAAAACCTTATGGAAAATGGTGTATGGATTTAATCACTGTTGATGAGGTTTTGGAAACAGTGGAGAAGTGGATGAAAAAGGGATGAGGAGGATTAGAGGGTAGATTGAGGGGAGAAGTGATTAAAATGTAAGATTATCTATAGAAGTTCCTCTGAACTAACTTAGACATAGGGTTATTTGAGTTTAATAAATCTAAATCAACATCTAAACCCTTTGCCTTACATTTTTTCAATATATATTCCTTGTCTTTTTGACTTGAAAGAGATACTAAAAGGTCTGTTGTTGCTAAGAATTTCTTATAGCTCTTATCAGAAAGAGCAAATTTTTCATCTAATCTAAGGTCTTGTGTAAATTCAAAATAATTATCATGGTCGCCCTTTATGTTTTCAATATCTACTCCTAATTGCCGAAAACGTGATCTTTCTCTAAGGTTTTTTGCTCTATAAAACTTTTTAATATCTTTTTCTGTTAATTCACCTCCCCTAACAACCTTTCTGTAAATTTGCCCTAAACTATAATTTGCTCTTTCTTGATCAATGAGGCATAATCCAAAGAATAACTTTCTAAACAATTTATTCTTAGGTACCATCATTGTTGTATAATCCTCCTATTTTTAAAGATTATTATACTTAATTTCCCATTATATAAATCTTTATAAGCCAATCAGAATATAATTCTTAATAAGGTGTAAAAATGAAGGTTGCTTTAATAACAGGCATAACAGGACAAGATGGGAGTTACCTTACTGAACTTTTGATTCAAAAAGGGTATGAGGTTCATGGAATTGTTAGAAGAAGTAGTAGTTTTAATAGGGGGAGAATTGATCATTTAACTAATCCAGATAAACATACTGCAATTATTCAAGAAAATCCAATTTTACATCATGGAGATTTAACAGATGCTTCTTCTATTGAAAAAATTATGAAAGAGGTTAAACCAGATGAAGTTTATAATTTAGCTGCACAAAGTCATGTTAGAATTAGTTTTGATATTCCTGAAAATACAACTAACTCAATTAGTTTAGGAACTTTAAGAGTATTAGAAGCCATTAGGAATATTTGTCCTGATGCAAAATTTTATCAAGCTTCTTCTTCTGAAATGTTTGGAAAAGTATTAGAAAGTCCTCAAAATGAAAAAACTCCTTTTTATCCAAGAAGCCCTTATGGATGTTCAAAAGTTCATGCACATTATCTAACTATTAATTATCGTGAATCATATGGAATTCATGCTTCAAGTGGAATATTATTTAACCATGAGAGTGAAAGAAGAGGAGAATCTTTTGTTACAAGAAAAATAACAAGAAACTTAGCTAGGATTAAGATGGGAATTCAAAAAAGTTTTTCATTAGGAAATCTTGATGCTAAAAGAGATTGGGGGCATTCCAAGGATTATGTTAGGGCAATGTGGTTAATGTTACAACAAGAAAAACCAGATGATTATGTAATTGGAACTGGAGAGAATTATTCTGTGAGAGAGTTTTTAGAAGAAGCTGCAAGAGTTTTAGAAATGAATATTGAATCTAATGGAGAAAATGGAATAAATGAAAAATATATGGATGAAAAAGGAGAAGTTATTTTAAGAGTAAATCCTTATTATTACAGGCCTGCAGAAGTAGATGTACTTTTGGCAGATTATTCTAAAGCTAAAAATATCTTAGGTTGGGAACCAAAAGTTAAATTTCATGAATTGGTTAAAAAGATGATTGAAAATGATTTAGATCTTGCAAAAAAAGAGACTCAAATAAATCATAGAATAAAGACTTTTTAATATGATAAAAAAAATTGAATATAATAATGTTATTTTTGGGATTATAATTAATTCTCAAGATAAATTTAATCTAGGGCATAATTTTATTACAAATCCAAATGAAAATTTACAAGTAAATATTCTTAATCAAGGAAAGGCCTCAATTATTCCTAATCATCTTCATAATTTTATTGAAAGAAAGATTTATGGAACGCAAGAGGTTCTATATGTTGAAAAAGGAGTTATGAAAGTTAAATTTTTAACAACAGATGGAAATTTGATTGGTGAAGAAGTTTTAAATGCTGGAGATTTAGTTGTCCTTTTAAGAGGAGGTCATGGTTTTGAATTTTTAGAGGATACAAAGATTATTTATGTAAAACAAGGACCTTATTTAAATAAAGAAATTGATAAGATAGAATTTGAAAAATGATTCCTGTTTTTTCACCACTGCTAGGCGAAGAAGAATTAAAAAATGTTAATGAAGCTATTAAAAGTGGATGGATTTCTTCAAAGGGGAAATTTATTGAAGAATTTGAAAATAAATTTGCTGAATATTCTGGATGCAAATATGGGGTCGCAGTTACAAATGGGACTTCTGCTCTTCATTTAGCCCTTACTGTTCTTGGAGTTAAAAAAGGAGATGAAGTGATTATTCCAAATTTTACAATGATGGCTACTGCTCTTGCTGTGGTTTATACTGGAGCAAAACCTGTTTTTGTTGATTGTGAAGAGGAAACAGGAAATATAGATGTTAAAAAAATTAAAGATAAAATAAATTATAAAACAAAAGTTATTTTACCAGTGCATATCTATGGGCATGCTTGTGATATGGATGAAATTAATAAAATTGCAGAAAAACATAAATTATTTGTTGTGGAAGATGCTGCTGAAGCTCATGGGGCTGAATATAAAAATAAGAGGTGTGGTTCTTTAGGAGATATTGGATGTTTTAGTTTTTATGCAAATAAATTAATAACAACTGGAGAAGGAGGGATGTTGGTTACAAATAGTGAAGAGATTTATGAAAAAGCGAAAAGTTTAAGAAATTTATCCTTTGGGAAAGAAAATAGATTCTTACATGAGGAAGTCGGATTTAATTATAGAATGACCAATGTTCAAGCAGGAATTGGTTTGGGGCAAATGAAAAGGATAGATTTTATTTTAAAAAAGAAAATAGAAAATGCTCTACTATATAATTCCTTTCTCAGAGGAGTTAAAGGAATTGATATCCCTATTGAAAAATCTTATGTTAAGAATAGTTATTGGATGTATGCAATAAGATTTAATGATAATTTTGGATTTAATAAAAAAGATGTTAAAACAAAACTTTTTGAAAAAGGGGTTGATAGTAGGGATTTTTTTATTGGAATGAATAAACAACCTTTTTTTAAAAAAATAGGATTGCAGGTTGATGAAAAATTTCCTATTTCAGAAAAATGGTCTGAAACTGGATTATATCTACCTTCAGGGGTAGATTTAACAAAAGAAAATATTAAATACATATGTGATTGTATTGAAGAGATTAAAAATGGAAAATAAATTATCTGCAAAGTTGTATGAACAAATTCTAGATAATATGCCTGTGGCTTGCATAGATATAGTTGTTTGCAAAAATAGGAAAATTTTACTAATAAAAAGAAATAACCAACCTGAGAAGGGAAATTGGTGGATTGTTGGAGGTCGAATTCTTAAAAATGAGAAGTTAGCAGATGCTGTTAAGAGGAAGGTTAAGGAGGAGGTTGGATTGTATATTGAGAATGCAAGGTTTTTGTATCCTGATGAATATTTTTCAGAGAAATCTATTTTTGGGGGTATTGGAACTCATTCTACTGTTTTTATTTACTTGGTTGATGCTAAAGGAGAAATAAAACTTGATTCAACGAGTTCTGAATATCAATGGGTTGATAAAGAATGGTTTAGGAAAAATAAATCAGAACTTCAGAATTATGTTGTAAGGGCGATTGAAAATTCTGATGTTTTTAAGTAATCTTTTAGAGATTGTGTTATATAAATATATTTAAAAAAGAAGTTGATTTTAAAAAACAAAGATGGAAATTTCGCCTGCAGAAATAATTGATAGAATGAGCATTGTTAAATTAAAGATAAAGAGAATTGGGGTTCCTGAATTACAAATTGAATTTGATGCTTTACAAAATGCTCTTGAGGAGTTTAGGGGCAGAGGTGTTGAGATTAAAGATTCTTGGATTGATGAACTTTATGAAATTAACAGAGAGGAGTGGGATTTGTTAGACAAAATGAATGAAGAGAAAAAGAGTGGAGGAGATTTTGAAAAGATTGGTAGATTATATATTGAAACTGAAGGTGTTAATAAAAAAAGAGCTGAAACTAAAAATAGAATTATTGAAGAAACTAAAGTAGGTTTTAAGGAGATTAAAAAAAATCATCCGAGTGAATGAGAATTAAAAAGTCTACCTTTAATCATATTAACTATCATTAAATCATTTTTATCAAGGGATTTTGTTAAGAAAATTAGTAAAATGTAAGTTAGTGTAAATAGAATGCCTAATAAGATTAGGGTAAGAAAATTTATTGTTATAAGGTTCTTTAGGATTAATGCGGGGATTATTGTAATGATACAAGAAAAGAAAACTCTAATCATTTTTCTTCTTATTGGAATTATTTTAAGATAATAATATGCCTGAGAAAACATAAGGATGCTATAAATAATAAGGGTAATTGATGTTGCAATTGCTGCTCCTGTTATTCCCAAGGGGTTTTCTATAAACCATATTTTTTTCATTGGAATTAAAAAAAGATTAAGAACAATAGCAATTATTAAAATTAAAAAAGTGTTAAAAAATCTTAATTTTGATTTTTTAATCATCCCTAACAAATTTAAAGAAATTTCTGATTGTGCTAATAAAAAAATTCCTATTGCTAGAAAAATCAATGCAGTTGCGCCCTGGAGATAAGTTGGACCAAAAAGCAGATTGATAACAACTTCTGGAAAGAATAAAAATATAAATAAAGCTGGAAGGTTTATAATAAAAATCCATTTTCCTACTTGTTTGCTTAATTCTTTTATGGTTTTAATGTTGTTTTTTGCATACTCTCTGTTTATTATTGGAAAAAATAATTGATTAAATAGTTGAGGGGTTAAAGTTAGAAGTAAAGCAATTGGCAAGGCAGCATTATATATTCCAACTTCATTTGCAGTTTTTAAATAGCCTATTAGAAAAGTATCTGTCCACCCAAAAATAAAAATTATTACTGATGAAAATAAAAGAGGTAAGGAATATTTAAAGAGTTCTTTTGTAATTTTTTTGTCTTTAGATTCTTTAGAATCTATAAAAAATTTGAATAAATATTTTTTGCAAAAAAGATATGAAAGGACTAATGAAACTAAAAATCCCATTATAAAAGAAAAACTTATTGATTTAAGATAATCAATACCTATACAGATTAAGAGAATAAGTATTAAGAGTTTTATTATTGGTTCTATTATTTGGCCTATTAAAATAATTGGAGGGATTTTTTCAAAAGCTCTTATTGTAGCTAAAAAGACCTGTGAAAGGGCATAAAGAGGAATTGTGATACTAAAAAGCTGGAGAAATATTATTAATTTAGGATTATGGAATATTGAAACTGCAAGAAATTCAGCTGATAAAAACATGATTATTCCTGCAATTATGCTTGTTATTGTAATTGTTATTAATGAAATTTTAAATATTTTTTTTATGTTCTTCTTGTTATTAATCCCCCTATAATAAGAAATATATCTTACAATCCCTTCAAAAAAACCTGCTGAAGCAAACATTGCAAATAATCCAAAAATCATTAGAGCAATTGAAAAAAAACCATAAACCTCAGGACCATATTGCCTTGCAATGATTATTCTATAAACATAGGTCAATAATTTACATATTATTAATCCTATGAAAAGGAATATAGAAGTTTTTGCAACTATTTTTAGATTGTGATTTAATTCGTAATTTTCTTCTATCATTGATTGAATAGTTTTTTAGGGTTTTTATTTATTACGATATAGAGAATTTTGAAAAAGGGGAAAAATCCAAATTCTTTAAGAAGAACTCAGAGAACAAGTTCTCTGATTCATTCAACTCCAGAGGAGTTGAAGACTTTGCCTAAATTTTTCTAGAAATTAAAATTTTTAATACATTCAAAATCAGAGATTTTGAAGTCTTTGGAAATCGTGTTTATGCAAAGTTCTCTATAGATTAATCTACATAATATTTAAAAAGATATGAGATATAATCAGTATAATGTTGGCTAAATATTGTTAGAAACAGTATCAAAAAACAAAAATGATAGAAATAAACAAACCTTTAAATTATATTTCAGAAAGATTGAGGTTAGAACAACCATTGGGAAAACCAATTATCAGAACAATAGAACCCACAAATGCCTGCATGATGAATTGTGTTATGTGTCCTCGCAAATTTATGAAAAGAAAAGTTGAGTTTATGAATTTGGAATTTTTTGAAAGTATAATTGACCAAGCAAAATGGAATAAAGGATTAGATTTTTCTCAGTTTGGAGACCCGTTGATGCACCCTCAACTTGATAAGATGATAGAATATTGTGAGAATAAGAATATAAAAACAATAATAGCAATAAATCCTAATTTATTAACTGAAAAGAATATTATTAAGATATTAAAAGCAGGTATTTCCAGTATTGGGATATCTATTGATGGTTTGAATGATGAACAATACAAGTTTTATAGAGGACAGAATGCAGATTATGAATTAGCTAAGAAAAATGTTAAGAGTTTGTTAAAAATAAAAAAACAAATGAAAAGTGTTGTTGAAATCCATATAAGTGGTATCTTAAATAATGTTTTAAAAGGTAATTTTGATAAATTTAAAAAAATATGGAATGAAGTTGGTGTAAAAAATGTTCAACCTGTTGGTTATAAAGCTTTTGATGGGTCAATAAAAGAGATTTTTAAATATGGTAAAATTCATAAAAAGTTTAAATATCATTGTTCTGAGCCATGGGTGGGGGTTTCTGTTGTAGCAAGTGGGAAAGTTGTCCCTTGTTGTTATGATTATGATGAGAAATGCATTTTAGGTGATTTGAAAAAGCAGACATTACTAGAAGTTTGGTATGGTGAACCTATGAGAAGGTTAAGAAAAGAATTTATAGAAAAAAATGTAAAAAATATATTATGTGTTAATTGTATGAACAGGCAGGAGATTAATTTAGGAAGTATAATATTTTCAAAGATTAGAAAGAGAATATGGGAAACGAGAAAATGAAACCAAATTCAAGATGACAATCAAAACAAAATTAAGAAAATTGTTAGATAACCCTTATGCTATCTCAGATAAACTTAGGGGGATTAATCCTAATGAAACTATTGCTTTTTTATATGCAATAAGATTGTTAGGCAGAATAAAAACTTTAATTGATGTGGGTTCTAATAAAGGAAATTTTATTAAAGCTGGATTGAGATTTAATCCAAATATGATTGTTTATGCTTTTGACCCATTAAAAAATGTTCTTGAAGTAAGAGGAGAAAATATAAGATTTTTTAACTTGGGATTAGATGAAAAAAAAGCTATTGTTGATTTTTATATACCTAAAAATAATGAATGGAGTTCTCTATTTAAGATAAAAAAAGGAAGTGATAAAGTATACAAGGGACTTGAGAATTATCAAAAAACTAAAATAAATGTTGACAGATTTGATAACTTTGATATAAGAATAGAAAGACCTTCTATACTCAAAATATTTACACAAGGAAGTGATTTCAGAGTATTAAAAGGATTTGGTGATAGATTGAAAGAAATTGATATAATAAAAATAGAATATGATTTTGATAAGTGTTATGAATATGAAAGTAGTTTTGGGGAAATAGTAAGTTTTTTGGAAGAAAGGGGTTTTAATGGTATTTTTCAAGGTGGAGTGAGTTACCTTGGAGAAGAAAATCTTAGTAAATTATCTCATTGTTACTTCTTATTTTTCAGAATTAAAAATAAATGTTTAAACAATTAAAAAGAATAAACTTCTAAGTTGTATTTCAGAAAGATTGAGGTAGACACTCTTTAGGACTCTATTATCCAAATTAAAAAAAGGTTAGTTTATTTCCTCGCATAAATCACAAATCCAAGGGGAGTAAGGGAGTTATTTGCAGGAATCATTGCTATTAAAGGGTTGAAGATGTTTAAAAAAATTCCCATAAATTTTCCGTGGTTTAATATCTGCCATAATACATGAATCTTTCCCCCATGGGATTTTATTTCTAAATGGTTGAAATCTTTAAAAATATATTTTAAAGAATCCCATGTAAATCTGTAATAATCTTTTGGAACTGGATGATAGGGATAAATAAATCTTGTTGAAGCAATGCAAACTCCTCCTGGTTTAAGAATTCTATAAATTTCATTTACTGCTTTTTTAGGGTCATAAAGATGTTCTAAAACTTCTGTTGCAATTATGGTGTCAATTACTCCAGATTTACATTTAATTTCATGAACATCTGATACAATATCTGGTTTTGTTGTGTCATCAATATCTAATCTTAGGTATCTTGTATGAGATATATACTTTTTATAAGGCGAATCCCAAGAACCCACATCTAAAACAATTCCTGGTTGTAATCTTTTAAATTGTTTTTTTAAATTCTTGTCAAGAATAGTTTGAGTTATTGGAGGAATTTTTAATGTGAAGATATAATGTAAGATGTTTTTTCTAATGAAATTTCTTAGATGGCTTTGTTTAGTTTTGGTGTAGATGTTTCCAGTTTCTTTTATATTTTTTAGTTCTGAATTCATTTTCTTCTTCTAATTTTCTCGTTTAAAACTTTAAGAAAGTAATTTACTTGTTTTAAAAGAACATAATTATTTCTTTCATAACAGGTTTTACAAAGGGGATTTCTATCAAGGGTTTTTGTTTTGACTTGTCTTCTGATAAGTCTCATTTTTTTATTATTCCATATATTTTTTAAAGATTCTTTTTTTAAATCTCCAACTACATATTTTTCATCATAATCAAAACAACAAGGAACAGCTGTTCCAGAAGCATTAATTACAACTCCTGTCCAAGGTTCTGCACAAAAAGTATTTTCTTTGTTTTTAAATTTTTTTGAAAATAAATCATTGTCTCCTTGTTCTATAATTTTTTTATCAGAAGCATCTAAAACATCAACATTACTAATACATATCTCATCAACCCCTCTTTTATTCCATAGTTCTCTGAATTTCTGAGAATCATTTTTATTTGCCTTCATTCTAACCATAGCCATAACTATCTTTAAACTGCTTTTTAGTTCTTTTTTTAATTTTAATAAATTATTTATATTTTCTACTGCTTTTTTATAATCTGCATTAGGTCCTCTGATGTATTTATAAATTTTATCATCTATTCCATCGAGTGAAATCATTATTGTATGTAATCCAGAATCAATTAACTTTTTACACATTTCTTCTGAAAGCAGATTAGGATTAACTGAAATTCTTGCCTTTATTCTTTTTTGAGAAACGTACTTAATCATTTCAATTATCTTAGGATGGATTAAAGGGTCTCCGTAATGGTGTATCCAGAGATTATCATTCCATTTAGCTTGATTAATTATCTGTTTAAAAAATTCCAAATCCATGAATTCTATTTTTCTTTTCATATTTTTTCTTGGACACATTATACAATTCATCATACATGCATTTGTTGGTTCAATTAATTTTATAACTGGATGACCTAGACTTTTTTCTAATTTCAAAATATAAGAGAGATACAACAATGCTTTGTTTGCTAGTATTTTAATTCTCATTTTTAATTTTTGAATTATTTTGTTTTAAAATATTTTTCAAACCTGCAAAAAAACCTTTTACTCCTGTAAGATTCTTTTTCATGGTTCCTTTAAGTAATGTTAAAATGAACATTCCTATTAAAGACCACCAAAAAGCAAGTTCATGTATGCAATCCTGAGGGATATTTTTTTTAAATAAATAATGATAATACTCTACAGTTTTTTTCTGTGTTAGATAGTCATCTTCTCTTTCAGACTTAGTTTTGTTATGAAGAATTTTTGCAAATGGATTATAATAAATTGAATATTTTCTTGAAATCCTATAGGCGATATCATCATCATCCCCCCAACAATATCCCACCATATGTTTATCAAATTCAAATTCTTCAAATATTTCTCTTCTAAAAGCCATTCCAAATCCATAAATAAATTCACATTTTTTAATCTCATTTACTTTTATTGAAAAAATTTTTGGAAATCCTGTAATTCTAAATTTTCCATTTCCAATTATAGATAAGAAAAAAAAGAAGCAAAAAGTATTCATTAAAAAATTTAAAATTTTTTTGATAAATGTTTTTTTTCTTAAAATTGGACTTCCTGTTACAGCTACACAATCAGGATATTTATCAAAAGTGGATAACATTTCCCTTAGATAATTTGGAGTCCATATTGTATCATCATCTGAAAAAAACAAAATGTCTCCGGTGCTTTCTTTAGCTCCTAAATTTTTTTGAAAAGAGGCAGAATTACAAATAGTATTATAAACATATTTTATATTTAAGTTATTAAAATTCTTAATTTTATTTTTAAGTTCTTGGGTTTTACTAGAATCAACAATGATAACCTCATCAGGAAGTTTAGTTTGTTTTGAAACTGAATTAAGACAAGTTATAACATCTTTAATTCTATTTCTTGTTGGGATTATAACTGAAATTTTTTTGTCTACTTCCATTTTTATTAACAAAGAAGATTTCTCTTTTTAAGTTTAATTATAAATTTTTACATTCTTTAGTTTTTTCTGTTTTAAAATAAATATAAGTTTTGCATTACAATAAGATTAATAAAGGTTTATCTCAAATGATAAATATGAAAGTTGTGATTTTATGTGGTGGAAAAGGAACAAGATTACGAGATCATACAGAGATGCCTAAGGCTCTTGTAGAGATTGGAAATAAACCTGTTTTAAGGCATATTATGGAACACTATGCTCATTATGGTTTTAATGAATTTATTATCTGTTTGGGCTATAAAGGAGAAATGATAAAACAATATTTCCTTGAAAACAAATGGAGGGATAACAATCTTACAATTGATAAGGAGGAGGTTGATTATCATAATTTAAAAAGAGAGGATTGGAAAATAACTCTTGTAGATACTGGAAAAGAATCAACAAAAGCTGAAAGATTGAAATGTGTTGAAGGATTCATCAAGGAAGGGGGAGATAGATTTTTTGTTTCTTATGGTGATGATTTGTCAAATGTGAATCTAAAAAAATTATTGGAATTTCATAAGGCACATGGGAAGATAGCTACATTGACAACAATCCAACCAGTAAATCAGTATGGGGTTATAAATTTTGATGAAGAAAATCCAGATATTATCAAGGAGTTTAAAGAAAAACCAAAGATGAGTGACTGGATAAATGGAGGGTTTTTTGTGCTTAATACTTCTATTTTTGATTATATAAATCCTGGTGAAGAACTTGAAAAAGAGGTTGCAGAAAAACTAACTAAAGAAAAACAGCTTCAGGCATATAGGCACCCTGGTTTTTGGAAAACAATGAATACACTTAAAGAAGTTCAAGAATTAAACCAGTTAAGTGGTGAACTTCCTTGGAAAAAATTTGAAGATGATATGAAGGAGGAGGAATAAATATGGAATTCTGGAGGGGTAAGAAAGTTCTTGTGACAGGAGCTAATGGATTTATTGGTTCTTGGTTAACTAAAAGATTGATTGGGAAAGGTGCTGAAGTTTTTACTATAACAAGAGATATTAATAAATATTCTAATTTAAGGGTTTTTGGAATTAAAGAAAAAGTGAATGTTGTTGAGGGAGATATTGTTAATTATGAACTAGTTTCAAAAGTGTTAAGGAAATATGAGATAGATACTTGTTTTCATTTAGCTGCTCAATCTGTAGCTCATATAGCTGAAAAAAGTATTTTATCCACATTTGAATCTAATATTAAAGGTACATGGGTTTTGCTTGAAGCTTGTAAAAATTTTGGTGTTGAGAGAGTGATTATTGCTTCATCAGATAAAGCTTATGGTATGCAAAAAGAACTTCCGAATTATGAAGAGCAGGCATTGCTTGGAAGAAATCCCTATAGTGTTTCAAAGGTGTGTGCTGATGTTCTGGCACAATCTTATGCTTGTACTTTTAATCTTCCTGTTGCAATAGTCAGAAGTGCAAATACTTATGGTCTTGGAGATTTGAATTTAAGTCGATTAGTTCCAGGTACAATAGTGTCTGTTTTAAAAGGAGAAGTTCCAATTATAAGAAGTGATGGAACTCCTGAAAGAGATTATATTTATGTAGAAGATTTGGTGAATGGCTATCTTTTGATTGCTGAAAACTTGGATAGGCAAGATGTGAGGGGAGAAGCATTTAATTTTGGTTCTGGAAAACCAACTAGTGTTTTAGATTTATTTAATATGATTATTAAGTTAGCTGGAAAAGATGTTATTCCTAATGTAATAGGTGAAGCAAAAAATGAAATTGATAGACAGTATCTTTCAATTGCAAAGGCTGGAAGGGTTTTGGGGTGGAGACCTAAGTGGGGGCTTGATGAGGGGTTAAGAGAGACAGTGAAATGGTATAGAGAGAATTTGGTTAGTTTAGATAGGTAGTTGAAGAGAAAGAATCACTATTTGTTTTTTTTTGATAAATATAACTGATTGTATTTTTCAATTACTAATATTCTATCTATATAATAGTCATTTACTATTTATTTTGTATATCTAGTTTTCTGCCCTAGTTTCTTCAGCAGTTTTTTTATCTAATTTATACATTACATCAAACAAATGAAATTTGCTAAACTTATATAGTTCATCCAAACTAAATTCCTTTTGAATTAATGTTTCTGCTAATCTCCATCCTTCTGGAATATGTGATAAAAGTGAAAACAATTTATGTAAAAGAGTTATTTGGTCTTTCCTTTTTTCAGAAAAATTTAATACACTTCTACCAAATAATGTCCCATCAATTTCATTTTCTGGATTATAATATCCCTTTTTTATACAATAATCTACTAATGGTGTTCCTAACATCGGTGTAAATACTGTTGCTGATGCAAATAAGGGTTTTAATTCACAACTCATTTTTAAAAGTTCAATATCATCTTCTATTGTTGTTGTAGGTAATCCAACCATTTGCTGTGTTCTAAATGTTATTCCATATTTCCTTAATAAATTAACACCATCAAATATTTGTTTATTAGAAATTGGTTTTCCAAGTAATCCTTTTCTTAATTCTTCACTTGCACATTCTATTGAAAAAGTTACACTTTCACATCCTGATTCTTTTAATAAATAAACTCTTTCTTCTGTTAATATATCTATTCTTATATTACAATGGTAAGGTATGTTAATTTCTTTTCTATATAACTTTGAAAACTCTTTCATCCATTTAACATTAACACCAAATGTATCGTCTTGAAAAAATATTAATTTTAAAGGATATTTTAATAATATTTTACATTCCTTAATTACTGATTCGACAGGTCTAACTGTAAAATTATATTTAGGAAACTCTTCTTGAACTATTGAATTGTAACAATATGTACATTTATATGGACAACAATAAGAAGTAAAAACATTTTTTATAGGATTATTTCTTCTTTTCTCATCCTTATAAAACTTCTCCCTATTTGAAATTAATAAATCCTTTGGAGGAACTTTCTCACTATATATCCCTTCTTCTTTTATTTCTCCGTTAAGTATTTTTATTAGTATTCTTTCACCAAAACCCCTAACAACAAAATCTGCGTGTTCTTTAGATTCTTTAGAAAAAGATATTGTATGTGCCCCGCCAATTATAACTTTTGTTTTATCTTTAATTTTATCTGCTATTTCAAACATTTGATTATGACTTCCAGTTAAAATACTAAATCCAACATAATCATATTTACTAAAATCAAAATCTTCAGGCATACTTTGATAATCAATTAAATCTGCTTCATGTCCATTATCATCTACATAATTCTGTAAAAACAAGACAGCCAAGGGTTCAACAATCATATAATTATAAATAAGTAATATGTTCTTTTTTTTAATTTTCTTTTCCATTTTCTTTGTTCTTTTTAAAAGACCAATCATCTTCATTAGTAAATTTATATGTTCCTATGGTAAAGGGGGTATTTGTATTTATTCATTTATCTTTTTTGAAAGATATAATTAATCATATTTTTCGATTACTCCAAAGTTTTCTAATCTAGATAGATAGTAGACTCAAAAGAATCACTATCCACTCTCTTTGAAAGATACAACTGATTATATTTCTCTACAAATTCAAAACCCTCAATCTCAATAGGCTCATCAACTCCTATTCCAAACTCTATTCTCTCATAATCAGTATCATCTATTGGATTTTTATCTAATCCTCCTTGAATCCAAAATTGTCTCCTATCCCTTATATTTGAAGAAGAAGAAAATTTTTTTGAAAAAATGGTTGTTTGATTGTTCATGACAAGGTTATAATCTTCAATACTTACAAATTCTTTGACTTTATCGCCCCAATAGATATGGGCTAAAGATTGGTAGTAATCTGGTTTGTCTCCAACAACAAAAACTTCATTAGGATATTTAGAGATTATTTCTTCAATGTCTTGATTTATCAATTCTGAATCAAAATCAGAGAAATAAACTGCATCTGGTCCTTTTAAAAATTGAGTTATATCTCCTTTTCCATTAAGGTCTCCGTCTAAGTTGTTGTTTATTTGAAAAAGATAAGGAGATATAAAGATTAAAATTATTATTGTTGAAAAGATTATTTGTTTTTTAAATTGAAGAGGGGTTAGATTTTTTGCTAAGAGAAGTATCATTATAGGAATTATGGTTAGTGTAAGTCTTATTTGAGGGTTTGATAATAGCATTAATAAACAAAGGGTTAGGAATATCATTGTTTTTTTGTTCTCTAAAAATAAAGAAGGTTTGTAAAGTTTCCAGAAGTATATTGGGATTGCTAAAAAAACTAATAGAAGTTTTAAAAGATTTATACCTAAACTATCACCACCCACAGAATAAATCCCTCCTAAAAAAGCAACAGAAATCCCTGCTGTTGTCCTTATGAATGTAAGAAAAGGAAAATTAAAGAGATGATAGTCAAGGATGAAGTAAGGGATCATTCCTATGAAGATTGAAAAAAGAAACAAAAATAGATGATTTAATTTTTTATTATAGAGAAAAGCTAGAGTTAAAAAAATACCAAAATAAAGAATTGGATTCCAGAAACTCCAAGAAAAACCTCCAAGGATTCCTGAAAAAAACAGATAGGAAAGTTTGTTTGTTTTATTATATTTATCAATAAAATAATAACTCCATAAAAGAATTAAACTTACAAATTGAATTGGAGATATCCAAGGTGCTATATACCAAACAATTGGGGAAAGCATCATAAGCCATAGTGCTTTTTTTTCTTTTGTTATTATATAAACTGAATAGATAATTAAAAATAAGAAAATTAAACTTGTAATTTTAAAAAATATAAAATTGTTTGTCAATTTTATAAGAGGAGAATAGATAAATCCAAATGTTAGAGGGTGGGAGCATCTTATTTTAGCAGAGTGCTCTCCTGCAAAAAATTTTGCAGTATCTGCATAATCTCCGATGTCATTAGAGCCGTAATAAGTTGTGGCAAAAGTCAGAATTATGAGGATTAGTGCTATTAAAAGAAACTTCTTTTCCATTTTTAAGTTAATAATGATTACTCCAATAAATATTATAGTTATTCTTTCTTTTTAAAAAGTTTTGGGGGATTTAGTATATGTCTAATAAAACAAGAGAGGTTTGCGAAAATCAGTTTAAATCTCTTATGGGATACAAGGAGCTTGAATCAAACAAAATCAGCCACACTCTCTTCCTTACAAGCTATCCATTCGTTGAGTATTCTATTTTTTTCATCATTTGAACATTCGTGTTTACATACTTCCCTTGTATCAAAGTTTTTAAAAAAACTTGCAGTCTCTGGGCTGAACCATAACTCTTTAAATGATTGATTCATGATTGAACCTATTTTCCCTTCAGATTTATAGGCATTGTTGTGACAAGTGTAAACATTTTGGTCAGCAGCAATAACTGGTACGGTTTCCATATAAAAACATCTAGAATAGTCTCTCTTTTCACTTCCAGTAGACTTATTAAAATATCTTTCATAAGTACTCCCCACCCCAAAACTGCTATCTGTGAGATCTTTAGCTTTTTCTATTTGAGCTATAGCCTCATCCTTAAAAGGGACGTGATAGGTTCTGAAATCTTTCTTCCAAACTGGAGCAAATCTGATATTAGCAATCCCAATGTCTTTGCAAAATTTAGCAATATCAACAAGATTTTTATAATTAATATGACTCACAACACAATTAACCTCAAAATCACAACGAGAATCTTTATTTTCTGCAAATTCTAAGAGGTTCTTTTTTAATTGATAAAAATCTTTTTCAGATTTGTTCCTTATTTGAGAAAAGATAGAAGGACTATGGTAATCTAAAGATACTCTAACCCAGTGTGCTTGGTGCAATAGTTCTGCAGCCTCTCCTGTAAGTTCTTGCCCATTTGTAATCATTGATATTTTTATTCTAGAGTCTAAAGCTCTTTTAAGACTCTCTATTATATAAGGATAGGTTAGTGGTTCTCCTCCTCCTGAAAAAGTGACTGCTTTAACTCCCATATCTCCAAGATTCTCCAAGACTTCAAACATCTTTTCTTTGGGTATCATGTCACTCCTATTGCTTTCAGGGTGTATGCTTGAAAATTCAGGATTATAGACACAATAAAAACAATTATGATTACATCCATTAGTGGGTTTTATTCTTATATATAATGGGGCAGTAACTCTTCCTTCCTTCAATGAAGCCAATTTTTCAGGATGATGAAAAATTTTAAGTATAGAATATTTTCCCCCTTTAATTCCTTGGTTTAAATCAAAATCTTTTTTATGGTCCATTTTAGTTCTCTTTTTTGTAATCCTTCTTTCCTAAGTTAGGGGTATGGAT
>Ga0265596_1000685_pt1 | contig 18524 bp, 22 predicted proteins | sample saktaG_FD_190143 | JGI IMG/M metagenome (GOLD analysis project Ga0265596, IMG submission 190143) | Saline water microbial communities from Sakinaw Lake, British Columbia, Canada - sak_2013_06_06_60m | ecosystem: Environmental > Aquatic > Non-marine Saline and Alkaline > Saline ...
AGAACTATCTACTATACTTGAAAGAAATGGAATTTCGATTTAACAATAGAAATGAAAAATTATTTAAACTATTATGTGATATTTGTATAAGGAGGGCAGTTTAGTCCGGAATTACACTAATCACCTAAATTAAAAGATGAAAAAGTTCATAAGATATATCTTTTTCCATTTTTCTTTTATCAATTAATGGCTGTAACTGTTCAATTATATGCAGGAGGTAATCTCTTAGCATTGATGCTAGGCATACCAGTTTATCAAGCAGTAGCTGTTTTAACAATTGCTTTATTAGCTGCAATTCCTTTAATTTACTCATTGATTTCAGGTTTAGAAGCTTCTGTAATAACAGATTTTGTTCAATTAATAATAATAATATTATCTTTAATAATTATTATTCCATGGATTATTGTATTAACAGGAGCTGATGCCATTTTAGCTGGATTAAGAGGTATTGAGATGAATACCCTTAATATATTTGATCCAGGATTAGCTTTTTCATTAGGGATAGTTACTGCTATTGGTTTAATTTCTGGAGCAATTTCTGACCAGCAATATTGGCAAAGAGGATTTGCTATTAAAAAAGGTCATTTAAAAAAAGCATTTATTTTTGGTGCTTTAGCATTTGGAATAGTTCCAATTGCATTAGGGCTTCTAGGTTTTCTTGGAGCAAATCCTGAGCTTGCTATAACATTGCCTGAAGGAATTGATGCTTCTATGATAGGAGTTATAGTTGTAAGTAAATTACTTCCTTTATGGGCATCAATATTATTTGTTGTAATGTTATTATCTGCATTAAGTTCTACAATAGATTCTGGTTTAAATGCAGGAGCAAGTTTGTATGCAACAGATGTTATGAAATATAACAAAGAGGAGAAAAATTTAATGTTAAGATTTTAAAAAGGAAAAAAATTATCAGATAAAGAAAAACTAAAGAAAGTTTTATTAGATGCAAGAAGATTAGCAGGTTCAAGAACTTCTATGGTTGTTCTGACAATTGTTGGATTTTTAGTTGCTATGGCAGTTATTTTTATTCCAGGATTTGAACTTTTTCAGTTATGGTGGATTTTTAATACAATTGCAGCTTGTGTTGTTGTTCCTACTATTTTAAGTTTATATTGGGATAGATTAAATCCAAAAGGAGTTTTTTGGGGAGTTTTGATTGCATTTTTTGTAGGGTTACCTATTTTTATATACAGCAATATGATAAATAATAATGTTATGACTGTTTTAAGTTCACTTTTCATAATACTTATTACTACATTATTTTGTTTAGTAATGCCAAAAAGAAAAGTATGACTGATTTTCTAATATTGAGGTCATTTGGAAGTAATTTTAATGTTGTTATTCTTCAGAACAATGATCCCACATGAATTGAAAGAATTTTCTATAACCATCTGCAAGTTTTCTGCTTTTCATAACAAACATTAAAGGTTCATCATAAAGTTCACCAGGTTTAACACCAACAAAAGTTACAACATAGGGTCCAAATATATCAACTGCAGTTGGACTTGAATATTTTTTAGGCATAAATTTGTAAGGTTTCCCTACAATTTTTAAAATCTCTGGTTTTTGTTGTTTAATTTCATAATCAAATAAGTGCTTAAACTTAATTCCTTTTAATTTTCTATCTCTTTCAAACATAGGCAAAAAATGTTTTAATCTTTTATCTAACCAAAATGCTTTAGCTCCAATAAAATAAACAGGTTCTCCTGTTTCTATAATATCTTTTAAATAATTTTTAAATCCTTCAATACCTCTATAAAAATATGCTTCTTCTTTTTCATCTTGTTTTGATAATTTTTCCTGCATATCAGGAATAGCTTTGTTTAATTTTTCTTCTTTTTCTTTTAATAATTCTAAGAGTCTTCTTGGGTTTATTGCTTTAAAGTTTTTCTCTCCTTTTACAAAAACTTCTGAAACAAGACTTTTTTCCATTAACCTGCTTAAAGAATCATAAATATTTCTTCTATGAATCCCGGATTTATTAGAGATAGTTTGCACTGATGCTTCTCCTGTTTTAAACAAAGTTTCATATACTTTTGCTTCATTAATACTTAAACCTACTTCATGTAGTAATTCTTCATACATGATTTTATAATGATTTAGAGGTTTAAATAAGTTTTGTTGTTGGTGGTAATAACCACCACAAGTGTTTAAATAGATATTTTTGGTGTATTAATTATAATAAGTTACCATTAAAGAGTAACTAATAAATAAAATAATGTAAGGAGGATAAATAAAATGAAAAAAAAATATGATGCACAAAATCCGGGAATTACTGAACAAATAATAGTCCGAGGGTTTAGTAATTTGGAGAACGGGATAGATGCTAATGTCTCATGGTCTCTGGATAAGAAGGTTCGTGGAGAAGATGGAGAAGAATTAAACTATCACGCCGATTTAGTAACTCATAATATTCCAGGAGGTCCTGCAATGAGAGTCAAATCTCGAACGTATAATCCACCCTTACCTGGAGGTTATACAAGTGTTGTAGAGAATGTTGTTTTTTTTGGAAGTAGTCAAGAAATACAGCAAGGTTTTGAGGGTTTAGAAGGAATTTTTGGTAAGGGAAGTTTTAGAGAAGTTGAATGTGATTAATCTTTGAATTAATTGTTTTTATTTTTTTTATTTAATTCATCCAATTGTTTTATGAAGAATAACAGGGGATTGTGTATTTTTAAAAAAATTAGCACCATACCCCTTTGTATCTTTTTCATTAGCAAAACTTAACCTTAATGCTGTTTCAGGAATTACTGGATTTAAACAAATTCCAGTCCAATTTGTTAAATAAAAAGTATTTGCCTTATTAGAATAAGGCATAATTCCTTGATCATTAAGATATTCTAATATGATTATAAATAATTTTTCAAACCCCCTTATGCCTGGAGTTGAAACTGCAGAACTTTTTAATTTTGCTAAACCCTCTTAATCTATATTTATTCCAGAATTAGTTGGTGTAACAAATTCTCCTGCTTTTCCTTCCAAGGTTCTTGTCTCTATAAAAATGATTATTGACTTTTATTTGTATAGAATTATGTTTTTAAAAAGATATTTAAAATTCAGAAGTAAAAACCTTTAAAAACTTTTTGAGTTTTTAGGTTACTCAGGTTACTGAGTGGGTTGGCTGACAACCTTCGTAACCTTTAAAAACCCTAATTATGTTGGTAATTTATTAAACCAATGACTAAATAAATAACAGGAGGTTAAAATGGTTTCTGTATATGAATTGATTGAAAAGGCAAGAAAGACTGGAAAAGTTGAGAAGGGCACTAATGAAGTTACCAAAGCTATAGAGAGAGGTACTGCTAAATTAGTTGCTTATGGTGCTGATGTTGAACCTAAAGAGATTGTACAGCATTTGCCTATTTTATGCAAGGAAAAAGAAATACCTTGTGTTGAAGCTGATAAAAAAGAGAAGTTAGGTATTTCTGTTGGATTAAATGTTGGTTGTGCATCTGTTGCTGTTATTGATACTGGTGATGCTGAAAGTGAGCTTGCTGGTTTTGTAAAAGGAATTGGAAAGGAAACTAAAGAAGAATAATAACTAATAATTCCAAGATAAATAAATGCTGTTGTTTTTTTGCTTTTATTTAAAGGAATATTAGTTATAATTAAAAACAAAATGGGAAGTAAAACACAAAAAACAAAAGAAGGGCAGGGAAGTGGTTCTAAAGGAGCTGAAGCTTTGTTAACTGAAACAGCTGTTCCTGCTGTTGTTGAATCTATTGTTGGAAGAACAGGTGCAAAAGGAGAAGTTACTCAAGTTAAATGTAGAGTTTTGCAAGGCTATGATAAAGGAAAAGTTTTAAGAAGAAATGTAAAAGGTCCTGTTAGAAAAAAAGATATTTTAATGTTAAGAGAAACTCAAATTGAAGCTCGAAGAATTAGATCTAAAACTGCAAGAGGGAGTTATTAAAATGAGAAATCATAGTTTTCTTAGATACATGAATTATAGAAATTCTAGAAATCATCGTCTAAGTGAGAGATTTGATGGAGGGTTTGATATTAATAAGGTTTATGATGGTCATCGTAATGGGGGAAAGAAAACTAAACAAGATTCTCTTTCACCATGGGCTAGAGGTTTGTATGAAGGAGTTCCCAGAGTATTTTATAGAATTTTAGATCGTGCTGCTACTAAATTAGGAGATTGGTTATTGCCTTAATTAAAATGCCAAGATGTTCATTTTGTAAAAAAAATTATGAATTTCCACGTGGATTAACTTTGTTTACAAACGATGGGAAAACCATTTATTTTTGTTCGAGTAAATGTAGGAAAAATTTAGATTTGAAAAGAGATCCTAAAAAAACTAGTTGGGTAAAAAAAGAGAAAAAAATTGGAAAAAAGAAAAAGGTTTTTAGTGAGAGTGGTGAGAGTGTGAAAAAAGATAAAGAGAAAGTTGAAGATAAAAAAATAGAAATCCAAGAAAAAGCGGGAGGAAAGAAAGAAGTTGAAGGGAAGAAAGTAGAAGAAAAAAAGAAAAAAGAGATTCAAGAAAAAGTTGATAAAGTGAAAAAAGAAGTAGAAGAAGAAATTGATGAAGATGATGAGTAAGAATTAATGAGTATTTTTATTATAAAACATTTTTTGTTTTTATAGTTTTTTATTAATCCTAAAAAAATTCGTAACATTTATGTTGTGGTGAGTATATGCAAATTTTTTTGGGAATCTCAAAACCAAAACAAACTCCACACTTTAGTGTAGAGTTAAAAACCGAAGGTTTTGTGATTTTCTTTATTTTATCGTCGATAAAACCCATTTTTTAATAGAAAGGTTTTTAAAGGCAAATGGCTTAAAAATAGAATAATATGGTCAGTTTCTAACTGAGAATTTAATAATTTCAGCAATCAATTAGAGACTTCTGGCTTTATTTTAAAGTACTTTAAAATGGAAGAAGAAGATAAAACATATGGGGCAGATTCAATAAAAGTGCTTGAAGGTTTAGAGGGAGTTAGGAAAAGGCCAGCCATGTATATAGGTGGAACAGGTAAAGATGGACTTCATCATTTAGTTTTTGAAGTTTCTGATAATTCTGTTGATGAGGCTTTGGCGGGATTTTGCACAATTATTGAAGTTGTAATTAATAAAGATGGAAGTGTGACTGTAAGAGATAATGGAAGAGGTATTCCTGTTGATAAACATCATATTTATAAAAAATCTGCTTTGGAGATTGCATTAACTAAACTTCATGCAGGAGGAAAATTTGAAAAACATGCTTATCAAATTTCAGGAGGTTTGCATGGAGTAGGGGTTAGTGTTGTTAATGCTCTTTCAATAAAATTAAGAGCAAGAGTTTTTAGAAATGGAAAGATTTATCAACAAGAATATAAAATTGGAAAACCCTTAGGATCTGTCAAAGAAGTTGGAAAAGCTGAGAAAGGCAGGACTGGGACTGAAATAACTTTTTTCCCTGATAAAGATATTTTTTCAGTTTTGGATTTTGATTTTGTTGTTTTAAGAAAAAGATTGCAGGAGATTGCTTTTTTAAATCCTGTTAAAATTATTTTAAAAGATGAGAAGAATAATAAGAAAGAGATATTTCATTATACTGGGGGTTTGATTGAGTTTGCAAATCATATAAATAAATCCAAGAGTGTTTTACATAAACCAATTTATTTTAAAAGACAAGAAAATTCAACGGTTGTAGAAGTTGCTGTTCAATATACAGATAGTTATAATGAGAATATTTTTGGGTTTGTTAATACTATTAATACTACTGAAGGTGGGACTCATGTTTCTGGTTTTAAAACAGCTTTGACGAGGGCTGTTAATGATTATGTTAATAAGAAAGGAATGTTGAAAAATGAGAAAATATCTGGAGATGATGCAAGGGAAGGATTGACTGCTGTTATTAATATTAAAATGAGTGAACCTCAGTTTGAAGGGCAAACAAAAACAAAATTAGGAAATTCAGAAATGAAGGGAATTGTTGATTCAATGGTTTATGTTGCTTTTAGTGAGTTTTTAGAAGAAAATCCTTCTGTTGCAAATAAGATTGGGCAAAAAGTTGTTAATTCTGCTAAAGCTAGAAATGCTGCTAAAAAAGCTCGTGATTTAGTTAGAAGAAAAAATGTTATGGGATTTGGAGGATTACCTGGAAAATTAGCTGATTGTTCTTCAAAAAAATTTGAGAAAACAGAGTTGTATATTGTTGAAGGAGATAGTGCGGCAGGTTCGTCAAAAATGGCTAGAGAGAAAGAGTTTCAGGCAATTTTACCATTAAAAGGAAAAATTTTAAATGTTGAAAAATCTAATCCAACTAAGACTTTGTCATCAGAAGAGATTTTAAATTTAATAACTGCAATTGGAACAAGTGTTAAAGAAAACTTTGATTTGAAAAAATTAAGATATAATAAAGTAATAATTATGACTGATGCAGATGTTGATGGGCAGCATATAATGACTTTGTTGTTGACATTCTTTTTTAGATATATGCCTGAGTTGATTGAAAATGGAAATATTTATGTTGCTGTTTCACCTTTATTTAGAGTTAGAAAGAAAAAAGATTTTTATGTTTATTCTGAAGATGAATTAAAGAGATTAGTTACTAAACTGGGTGGAAATCCAGATGTTCAGAGGTTTAAAGGATTAGGGGAAATGAATCCTCAGCAATTATGGGACACTACTATGGACCCTAAGAAAAGGATTTTAAAAAGAGTAACAATTGAAGATGCTGTTTTAGCCGATGAAACATTTTCAATGTTAATGGGAGATGTTGTTGGACCCCGAAGGAGATTTATTGAATTAAATGCAAATATTGCAGAGGTAGATGTTTAGAAGATGGAAATACAAAAACTAGAAGTTCATAAAAAAATATGGGGAAGTGAAGAATGGATTGCAAATAATAATGAATATTGCGGGAAAATTTTAAATTTAAAAAAAGGATTTAGATGCAGTATACATTATCATAAAAAAAAGCATGAGACTTTTTTTATTCTAAAAGGTAGAGTTTTAATGGAATATGAAGGAGAAAGAAAGATAATGAATTCAGGAGATGTTCTTGTTGTTGAAAGAGAGAAAAAACATAGATTTACAGGATTAGAAGATAGTGAGATAATTGAATTTTCAACTCATCATGAAGATGATGATAGTTATAGGGAAGTTGAAAGTGGAGAAGTGGATTTAAATAAATTAGATTTAGGAGGTTTGGAAAATGAGTGAATGTATATTTTGTAAAATTGCCAAAGGAGAAGCTAAGTCAAATAAGATTTATGAAACAGATAAAACTTTAGTTATTTTGGATGTTAATCCTATTTCTAAAGGACATTCTTTAGTTATTTCAAAAGAGCATTATAGAGATATTTTTGATATAAATGAGGATATTTTAAAAGATATAATAATTAGTATTAAGAGAGTTTCAGAGATGATGAAGAATATTGGAGCAACAGGTGTTAATGTTTTACATGCAAGTGGGGATGATGCTCAGCAATCTGTTTTTAATTTTCATATTCATTTAGTTCCTAGATATAAAGATGATGATTTGGATACTTGGCCTAAAAGTGATTATAAAGAAATAAATTTTGAAGAATTGAGTAAAAAAATAAAAGGATTTTAAAATGCCTGAAGAACAAAAAAACTTAAATAAAGAAGATGAAACTAATGAAAGCAATGGAAATGAAATTGAGCATTTAGAAAAAGATGAACTTAATTTAAAAGATTTAGATGAAAATAGGGTTATTAATTCAGGTATTTCAAATGAAATGAAGAAGGCGTATATTGATTATGCAATGAGTGTTATTGTTGCTAGAGCTTTACCAAGTGTTGAAGATGGTTTAAAACCTGTTCACAGAAGAATTCTTTATGCAATGAAGCAAATGGGTCTTGAAAAAGGTATGACAAAGAAAAGTGCTAGAATTGTTGGAGATACTATGGGTAAGTTTCATCCTCATGGAGATATGGCTATTTATGATGCGATGGTTAGAATGGCTCAACCTTTTAGTTTAAGATATCCTTTGGTTCATGGGCAAGGAAATTTTGGAAGTCTTGATGGAGATAGGGCTGCTGCTTCAAGATATACTGAAGCAAAACTTGCTAAATTATCAGTTGAATTATTGCAAGATATTGAAAAAGAAACTGTTAAGTTTGTTTCTAATTTTGATAATTCATTAAAAGAACCTGTTATCTTGCCTGGAAAATTGCCTAATTTACTTATTAATGGTTCAAGTGGAATTGCTGTTGGAATGACTACAAATATTCCTCCTCATAATTTAGTTGAAGTTTGTGATGGAATTATTGCAACTATAAATAAACCAAAAATTAGTATTGATGAATTAATGGAAATAATTAAAGGGCCTGATTTTCCTACTGGAGGGCAGATTGTTGCTGAAAATCTTAAAGAGTTATATGAAACTGGGAAATCTGGTTTTATTATAAGGGGGAAGGTTACAACAGAGGAAAGGAAAAATAAGGAGTTAATTGTAATAACTGAAATTCCTTATCAAGTTAATAAATCAGAGTTAGTTAAGCAAATTGCTGAATTAGTTAGGGATAAGAAGTTGACAGAGGTTTCTGATATTCGAGATGAGAGTTCAAAAGGAAATGTTAGAGTTGTTATTGAGATGAAAAAAGGAGCTAATTCACAGTTTACAATTAATAGGTTATATAAAAGTACAAGATTACAGAATAGGTTTGATGCTGTTTTAGTTGCTCTTGTTAATGGGATTCCTAAAACTCTTAATCTAAAGAAAATTATTGAATGTTATATTAATTACAGAAGGAAAATAATAAGAAAAAGAACTGAATTTGACCTTCGTAAAGCAGAAGCTAGAATTCATATTGTTGAAGGATTGTTGATTGCTTTAAACAATTTAGAAACAGTTATTAATATAATCAAGAAAAGTAGGACGAGTATTGAAGCATCTGAATTATTACAAGATAAATTTAAATTAAGTAAAAAACAAACTGAAGCTATTTTAGAAATAACATTAAGACAATTAACATCTTTAGAAAAAGAGAAATTACAAAAAGAAGAAAAAAGTTTAAAAGAATTAATTAAAGAACTTAAACAAATTTTAGGTGATGAAAATGAGATTTTAAAAATAATTAAAAGAGAATTAAATGAGTTAAAGAAAAATTATGGTGACAAAAGAAGAAGTCAGATTATTAAAGCAGTTAAAGAGATTCAGGAAAAAGATTTAGTTCAGAAAAAAGAAGTTGTTATTACTATTACAGATAAGGGTTATATTAAAAGAATGCAATTAAGAGTATACAATGAACAGAAAAGAGGAGGCAGGGGAGTTATTGGAGCTGAACTTACTTCAGAAGATTTTGTTAAAAAATTAATCACTTGTTCAACTCATGATTATTTATTATTATTTACTGCAAGGGGAAGATTATTTTGGTTAAAGGCTTACAAAGTTCCTGAGACTCAAAGGTATGGTAAAGGGCAGGCAATTATTAATTTATTAAACATTAAAGAAGATAGAATAACCAATGTAATTGCTGTTAAAGATTTTAAAGATTATTTGTTTATGGCTACTCAAAAAGGGCAGGTTAAGAAAATTAGGTTGGAATTGTTTTCAAAGCCAAGAAATTCTGGTGTTAGAATAATTAATCTTCCTGCTGATAATAGTGATGAAGTTGTGGATGTAAAAAGAATTAGAAAAAGTCAGGAGATTATGTTAATCAGTAAAAAAGGCCAGGCAATTAGATTTAATTCAGATGGAGTAAGAGATATGGGAAGAGCAAGTTATGGTGTTTGTGGAATTAAGTTAGTAGATGATAAAGTTGTTAGTTTGGAAATTGTTGAAGATAATAAAATGAGTATTTTGACTATAACTGAAAAAGGTTATGGAAAAAGAAGTGTGATTGAAGATTATAGATTAACTGGAAGAGCTGGAAAAGGTGTTATAAATTTAAGGATTAATGATAAAACAGGAGATGTTGTTGATAGTATTGATGTTGATAATAAAGATAAGTTTGTTGTTTCAACTAAAAAAGGAATTGTGATTAAGACAGGTGTTAGAGATATTCGAGTAATGGGTCGTGTAACTTCTGGTGTAAGGATTATTAAATTACATCAAGGAGATAGAGTTAGCAGTGTTGCAAAATTGGTTAAGGATGTGGTTGTTAATGAAGAGGATGAGTGAATAGAATTTAATATAAAAAAAGGTGATTTGATTTAATAAAGAAAATTATAAATAGTTTTGTTTATTATAAATATTATGATAAAGTTTTGGAAAATAGGGGCAAGAAAAGAAGTCCAGAAATTAGAAAAAATATTTATTAAATTAAGTGAACTTATTGATAAGGATTTATTAGGTTTATATTACTATACTAATAGTTTAACTGATTCTGTTCTTTTTAATGAAGAAGAAAAAATACATGAATTAAAAGAAAGTATGAGATTTTATGAAAAAGAGCATAGGGCTTGTTTTTGTTTTTTTTATAATCCTCATCCTAATTATGAAAAGTTTAAAGCAAGAGCTGATTTGATATTATCTATGATTAATAAAGAATTTTCAAGAAGAGGTATTGAAGGATTTTATTAACTTTTAGGGAGTGAGAAAAGCTTAAAAACTCTATTTTATATTGTTTATTATTCAACTTCGGTTGAATAGAGGTATAGAACTTCGGTTTTTTACCTCTTTTTAATTAATTTTTTTAAACTATTAAATGTATTAATAAGGAGGCTAAAATGACTAGATGTTGTGGAATGAATGAGAAGGAACAAGAAGAAAGTGAAGCTTCTGAAGAAGAACCTGTTGAATCTGATTAGTATTTTTAGTTGAGAGAGGTGAGTTTTTGAGATTGTTATTTATAACATAATTTATGTTATTTGTAACAGAAAGATGGTTTAGATAATAGAAATTTGAGTTTTATTAAATTCATATTTTGAGAAATATCATTAATATTACACAAGCTAAGCTTTAGGGAGAGTAGTTTTAATGATATTCTTAAAAAGATAATAAGGAATCTCTCTTATTAATGTATTTGAATTTATTTCTTGGTTTTCCACATTGGTTTTCTTATTTTTGAAATTAAAAGCTCTTTTGTTGGATGTTTTGCTGTCAAATCTGTAACAGAGGTTATTTGTTTGTTATCTGTTAGTTGTGATTTTTGAGTTGTGTAATGTTGTAGTTTGAATTTATTGTTTCTGTCAAGTTTGTTTGAGATTTCAGAGATTCCATAAGGAGCATTTTTTATTAATCTTGGATATAATATTTTCTGGTTTTCAAATCTTATTTGAATGTCTCCTGAATAAACTCTTAGGTTTTGCCCTCCTGCTTCTGCTTTGCTAAATGATTTTAAAATATCAACTGTTATGTCTTTTCCTGACATGTCAACATTGTGTTCAATTAGTTTTATGTATTGTCCTAAGTTAATTTGTTCTTCATTAAAAATTGCTTGGGCGGTTATTGATTTAGGGATTATTGGAAGGATAGCTGAAGGAGTTGTTGTTACAGTATTGGATGTTGGAGTTGTTGGTGTTCCTGTTGTTGAAAATGTTTCAGATGTTTCTTGTGAGGCAGCGAAAGCATTATCAGGAGTTCCTTCAAGATGAACATCTGTTTCTTGTTGGGTGTAAATATCTGCCCCTTGGTTTGTTGCAAGTATTGCATTTGTAGCTTTAAGATTTTTTGCATCTTTATCAATATTAATAGTAGCTTTTTCGTCAGGGTTGTTTTGAGCAGTTCCAATTATTTTATCATCAGTTTCCTGAAGAAATTCTCTTCCTCCTTCCATACCTAAATTAATGCCTGAGTTATGGTCTCCATAAACACTTCCTTGACCTATTCCATTAGAACCTGTTTTTGAATTTTTATCAATACCACTTAATATTTTTTCTATCATTGGAAATACTTCATTGAAAAATTCATTTAAAAGTCCTTTATCTTTACCTGCACTTTGTCCTTGAGCATATTGTGGGGATGGAGTTCCTGGAGGATTTAGTGAGTATTCTACACCTCCCTTAAAGTATGTTTCACCATTAGGTCCTTTACTTAAAATCTTCCCATCTTCAAGAAATGTTAAATCGCGATTTCCCATATTAATCATATCAATTATGTTTGATTTATCTTTTAATTGTAATGTGTGTTCTCCTGTCCATTCCCAACCAGTTAGGTCTGAGCTTGGGTTAATAGGATAACCCATTTGAATTGCAGCATTATTTTTTTCATTTCTTGGTAAACTATTCCATGCTTCTTTGCCTTGTTCAGATCTTAAAAGATCTCTTAATTCATTAGTTAGTGTTAATTGTTTTCCAGTTAATTCTCTTCCTGCTTTTGCTCCCTGTTGTTTAACAAATTCTTGTCTTTTAGTATCGGGGATGTTGTCCCAAGTGTCTTTTAGATTTCCAGCTGATAACATTAATTCTGTTGTTAGATCTTGATTACGCATTGTATCTCCTTGTTCATCACGGTATTCTTCAGTTGTTATTTCTTCACTTGTTTTAGTTTCATCATAATAGTTCATATCTCCCTTTCTAGGTTTTAATTCTTTTCCTTTTATTTCTGCTGAAATTTCAGAAGGGGTTGTTCCTTGTGTTGGGGTTCCTGAAAATTCAAAACGATCACCAGCTATTCTTGCATCTGCAGGAACACTACATTGTTCACCTGAACACTTCCCAACAACCCCCCCACTCAAAACCACCATTAAAAACACCACAACTAAACTTAATACAAACATCTTGTAAGAGGATTTTAATTTTTTTAATTGAACATCTCTTTTTTTTAATTTCATAAAATAATCAAATAAATATATTATATAAATGTTGGGATGGGTGTGGAAAATAGTAGAAAATTAAGAATATAAAGAAGGTTGGTTGATTTATGGTAGTATTATTTTATATACTCAGTAACATAATTTATGTTACTTGGTAACGAAAAGTTTATATACTTAGTAACATAAGTTTTTTTATGAAAATTGAAGATCATTTAAATGCTTATGAAGAACATAAAGATGCAATTAGCTGGGCAATTGATAGGGGTTTGGAAAAATCTCAGAGGATTGTTGGTTTTCATTGTTCTCGTGCTGTTATAGAATTGCTATCTGCATATTTGCATAAAATAAATATTATTGAAATTGGTTTTCAGATAAATCATAGATGGTTTAAATCTGAAAAGATTTCTGAAAGGTTTTCTGATTTTTCAAAAAAGGATTTAATTATTGAGAAAATTATTAAACTTGAATTGCAATCTGAAAATTTAATTTATGGTTCGCAAAAAACAGAAAAAGAAATAAAAGATGTTTTGTTTATTTTTAATGAAATAGATAAGATTTTAAATAATCTAATGGAGAATAAAAATGAAAAATAAAGAAAATTTTGAAAAAATAAGGTTTTCTAAGAAGAATAAATTAATTGCTTATGCAATGGATTTTGTAGGTTTTTTAATAGAAAACCAAATAAATTTAGATAAAGCTATTTTATTTGGTTCTGTTGTAACAGGAAAATTTGATGAAGAAAGCGATGTTGATATTTTTTTAGAAAGTAATGAGAAAGAAGATAAGATACAGAGATTGTTAAATGAATTTGATAAAACTAAAAAAGAAAAATGGATATTAAAAGGAATTGAAAATCCTATTTCTTTTAAAATAGGTAGATTAGAAAAATGGCCTAGTTTAAAGAGGAGTATACAAAGTCATGGCTTGTTGTTATATGGAGGATATAAAGAAATTCCTGAAAATATAGAAAGTTGGGTTATTTTTATTTTAAAATTTAATAAATTAAATAGAGCTAAAAAAGTTAGTATTTGGAGAAAAATGTATGGATATAGTCAGAAAATAGGGAAAAAACAATATATTAAGAAAGGTATGATTGAGGCGCTTAATGGAAAAAGATTAGAAAAAGGAATTATTGCAATGGTTTCTGAAAATTCAAATGAGTTTAAGGATTTTTTAAATAAAAATAAAATTAATTTTAGAATAATTGAAATGTGGAGTGATTCTTTGTGATTTATGTTCTGTTTTTGTGAACAAATGTTCTAAATTTTAGAACAGTTATTATTAATAGTTTTATTAAATCCACATTCTTAAGGATGTGGTATCATTAACACTACACAGGTTAAGATTTAAAGAGCAGCTCTAGTGGTGTTCTTAAAAAGATAATAAGAAAGTCTACATTTATTGTGGAGGGATGTAATCTTATTTAATATTTATTTAAAAATTCAAAAAGATAAGGTTCTGAAGATGTTGAGTTTTCTAAGAGCATGACTAAGGTTGAATCATCTTCAAAAGCTATGAAATCAACATAGAGTTTTCTTTGTTTAGCTATTTCTGTTATACAATTAATACACATTAAATCTGGATTTTCTCTATGTGATTCTGTTATATAATCTGCAACTTCTATGATTTCATATAATGAAGAGTTTATTGTTACAGGATGTTGTGAAAGTTGAAATGTTGTTGTTTGGTCTTGATGTTTTATTGTTAAAGGAAAAGTTGTTGTGAATTCAACTTGCGAAGGATTAATAGAAGTTTTAGCTTGAGGTTTGTTAAATGTTATCTCAAGGTTTTTGAATTTTATATCTTTTATACAATATTCTAAATTATCATTTATATAAGAGGAAAGTTCATTTTCAATTGTTTGTTTTGAAGGCATAAGAAACTGGCCTTGATAATAGTAATAAGGTATAAATGTCCAGTCTAAATTATAATAATATTGGGGTTTGTTATAATAGCCTCCTCGAACTCCAATAACCTCTAAAGCTTCTTTTGAGGTTATTTCTAAGCAGTTTATAACAAAGTCTTGTATATTATTTGTTGAAGGCTCTATTCTATGTTGTATAAAATAATCTTTTGTTAGTTCTGTTTCTGCTGATGATGATTTAAAATAAAGAAAAATTGTAATTGCTGCAATAATTGCTATTGTAATAATTATAAAAGTTGTTGTTTGTGCTTTTTGTTTTAAGCTTATTTGTCCTCTTTTTTTCATGATGGATAAAAGAAAAGATATTATTTAAATGTAATGGGGGTTTGAGATTAAAGTGAAAATTAATTAATGTTATTAATAATTGAAATAGTTGGGAAGGAAGTTAGGGGATGTTATAATGGATGGAGTTTTATGACGGATAAGATGATTGATATTAGGTAATCGTAACCATTTTGCCTTAGAAAACTTCTGATAAAACCAATGCCAGTATATCCTCCTTCTTTAGTTGATACAATTCCAATTACTCTTCCATTATGAAATAATCCTCCTCCACTTTCTCCACCATAAGATCTACTTCTAGTTAGTGTTTTTCCAATATCCCCTACCTGAACAATGTTAGTTTGAGTTTGTGTAAATTGTCTGTTTTTATAAGCAGGGTAACCAATTTTTAAAACTAAATCTCCTTTATTTATAACATGGGATTCAGAAGCAATAGGAACATAAGGAATGCCTTCGACTTTTTCAGTTAATCTTATGATTGAAATATCTTGACCTGAATTATATCTTCCTATGCCTGCAATAACTACTCCATCAAAACTTCTTCCATCGGGCAATGTTATTCCTCCTAAACGGGATTTAGAATATTTATATCCTGGTCGAGAAGCACCTCCTAAATGTCCTGCTGTTAAAACAATTGGATAACCTTCTTTATCTATTCCTATAATTGTTCCAGAACCTCCCCCCCCCAATATTCTAACACTTACTGCTGAAGGATTTTGTCTTCTCCTTTTTTCTTCAATAATTAAATTATTTAGTGCACTTTGAAGTTTTGCTGTTTGGGTTTTTTTAGATGTTTCTGAAATTCCTTTTACACCCATAGATGTATCTTGTGAATATCCTGCATATTCTAAAAGTTCCATTTGTCTTTCTTCACTTAATCCTGAATAAAAATCTTGAGCAGAAGGTGTTAGTTGATTAAACACAACTGTTGCAGAAACAAAAAATCCTAATTTTGTTTTAAATGATTTTAAAGGTCCTTGGAAATTTCCATTGATGACAGATGCATACTGGTCTCTTGAATTTGAATAAACATTAAAATTTTTCACATCTTTTTCATCTTTATCTATAAGTGTTAGTTCAATTGGAGCATCATATTTTCCATGTTTAAAATCTCCTATAAGTTCTGTATCTGGATGAAACCATAGTTCATTATTTTGTGCAAAAAAACTTCTTTTATCTAAATTAACAAGACTATTTCCATTTATTTTAATGCTTGGTATTTTTGTATCTTTGGCTGGTGTTACAATGACTTTTCCTTTTTTTGCTTGAGCAGAAACAGTATGTTCTGAATTAGATGCAATTCCCATTCTATTGCCTGGTGCAAAAAAAACAGCAGGACCATTTTCATTTGAAGAACTTAAAATTACTTTATTGATATTAAGTAAAACAAAGTTTTTTTCAGGGTTTATATCATTTTCACTAGAATATAAATAAATTTCTCTTTTACTTTCCTCTTCATTATTAAAATTAGGATTATAAATTAATAATTCATCTCCTCTGCTTGATTTAATAATAATATTTTTATCTGTAAAATAAAAACCATAATCTTGATAATAAAGAGTTGTTTTTCCCTCTGAACCTGCCTTGGTTTCAAACCATCTTCCATTTTCTAATTTAATTACATCATTTGATTGATAAACAAATAATTGTTTTGGGTCTGCTGTTTCCCCTGAGTCTTCTGCTATTTCAGGTCTTGAAACTTGAGAACCTGGTGGAAGATTAAAAACAACCCTGTCTTGTTCATAAGTAACTTGTGTTTTAGAAGGTAGTAAAATATTATATGCTTTTATTTTATATTCATAATCTTCAGAAGTTGTGAATTTAGTTTCTTCTATTAGTTCTCCATTTTGATTAAAAACAAATTGATTATTTTCTGCTGTGTTAATAGGATATTTTATTCCTTTTATTTCAATAGAACCTCCTTGTTTAATTGTAATGGTTTTTTTATTAGCTTCATCTTTTATATCTGCATTTTTTGTGATTACTAAGATATCTTCTGCAAATTTGATTATTTCTCCTCCTACACCATTTTCATCATCAGTATAAGTATTTCCATCCCAGCTCCATGGTGCTGAAACAAAACTAATTGAGATTAGCAGGAGAAGTGTTGTTATGATTGAGATTAATAGTGCATTATTTTTAAATTTCATTTTATATTACTGATTCTTCTTGAAAATCATATTTATTTGCAAAATAAAATTCATAATCATTGTCATAGATTTTTGATTGTTTATCTATGATTGTAAAAATAAATGTGTTGTTGGTTGCTTGTGAAAAATAGATTTCCATGTCTTGTTCTTGAGCTAGGTCATGCAGGCAACTAAAACAAATAGCATTTTTGTTTTGCATTTGTTTTTCCATTATTTTTTCTGCTGTGTTGTAAATTTTATCAAATCTTATATTAAATTCAATATTGTTGAATTCATTGATTAAATAAGTTTTTTCTGCTTTTGAAATATTTATAGGAAAATTGATATTAAATAAAATTTTATTATCTTTGATTTGTGTTTGAGTTTGCATTTCTTGATAATTAATTTCAAAATCCTGGAAATCTTTAAATTCATTAATGCAAAAATAAACAAAATTATCTATGTAAAGAGATATTTCATTTTCAATTGTTTGTTTTGATGGCATTTGGTTTTCATTGTTGTAAAGGTAATGTGCAATTTCTAAATATGTTTCATTGTCTAAGATTATTATTTCTTGGTTTTCTGGGACAATATTATATCCTCCTGTTTGTCCAATATGGTAGATAGCATTTTCTGCTGTTTGTTTTATGCATTCTTGAACAAAAGAATAAATTGGCTGGATTTCAGGAGATACTTGTTGTTTTTGTTTTAGTATGTTTGTTTTAGTTGCTATGAAAATGATTGTGATTGTTATTATTAGAATTGCGATTATTATGAATATTGTTGTTTGTGCTTTTGAATTTAGTTTGCCTCTTTTCATATTTGATAAAAGAAATAAGAATATTTAAAGGTGATTGAAGAAAATTGAAAAAGAGAAAATTTATATATTCTAGATGTTTAAAGTATTTATGGGTTTTATGAGAAATTTAGGATATGCAGGTTTAAGTGCTGTTGTTTTAGCTAGTAGTTCTTTAGTTGGATGTTCTGATAAAAAATCAGAAGCACCTTCAAGTGTTTCAGTTGTTTATGAAGAACCTGAGCCTGTTTTTTTCTAGGGATGATTTGATTCCTGAAAAAGGTGAATTTTCTGCAGTAAAAGGGTTAGATGAGGAAGATTTAGATGTTCTTTTTTCTGATTCAAAATTCGAAAGAAGAGATAGGTATTATGATAAAATTAAACTTATTCGTGAAAACCCCTCTAAGGTTTTTAAATTTCTTACAGATAAAGAAAAAGAGAGATATAATAGTTTTTTAGAAAAAACAGTTAATAATACAAGTAATTTAGATAGGTTAGATTCTGATTTTGATTGGAAAGATAATATTAGACAAGATTATGATATTTATGAACCTAAAATTGATTTTGATAATCCTAGCAAGTCTGATTTATTAATAATTCTTTTTCATGAGCTCCATCCCAAATTAATTGAACTCAATTAATTTATTATTTCTAATAATAAAAAGGAGGTTAAAATATGGGCAAGCCGATTACTCGGCTCAACCCCAAGATAGAATCTTCAGTTCAGAAGACCTT
>Ga0265596_1000691_pt1 | contig 18419 bp, 18 predicted proteins | sample saktaG_FD_190143 | JGI IMG/M metagenome (GOLD analysis project Ga0265596, IMG submission 190143) | Saline water microbial communities from Sakinaw Lake, British Columbia, Canada - sak_2013_06_06_60m | ecosystem: Environmental > Aquatic > Non-marine Saline and Alkaline > Saline ...
ATAAACATAATTATAGATAGATTTGTAAACCAAATTGTAGCTACTAATACACCAATAACTTCATCAATAACAATTTTTTTACAATCTTTTTTCTGAAAAAGTTCTTCTGCTTTCGTGCTTAAAGGAATAGCTAAAACAATAAGGATTACAGTAATTAAGATTTTATTAAAAAAAGGTAATGGATGAACTAAATACGCAATTACAATTCCAAAAAATACTCCTACTGCTCCAGGAAAAATAGGACTATAACCGAGCCCAAGGCATGTTGTAAAAGATTTTACAAAAAAGTTGCTACTGTTTTTAAAATTCATTCTTTATGCTCTTTTTTCTTTTTATAAAAGAAATGAAATAAACCAAATAGGAAACTAAGAACAAAATACCAAATGTTCAAAGATAGATTAATAATAGCTCCGCCTGCATAAACTCTTATCGCATAGGTTAAAGACACAAAAACAGAATTAACAAAACGTACTTTTTCTAACCATAAGCTATAAACAATATCCAAAACAATGAACAAAGAAAGTAAAACCGTAAATCTTAGATTAATTTTCAAAGCAAGCCATAGGCTTAAAACTATTAAAATCAAGCAAACAAATAAAGCAATGCCGGAATTTAATTTACCTGAAGCAATAGGCCTTTTAGATTTCTCTGGATGTTTTTTATCTTTTTCTATATCCAAAACATCATTCAAAATAGAAATTGCCCCAGCAGATAAACTAAATAAAAAAAATGCTTCTACTGCCTTAAGGAAAAAACCACTATCGAATATTAATCCAGCAAGAATTAAAGGAATAAAAATAAAAAGATTTCCAATCCAATCCCTTAATCGAAAACTTAAAAAAATGTAGGACAGTTTATTCATGTATTTACTATATATTATACAACATTTTTAATGTCTTTTCTCAAAAAACCTCTTATTCTATTAAAAATATCCATAATTTCAGCTTTCCTTGGCACAAAAACATCATAAAAACCTAATCCTGTCTCCTTATTAAAGAAATAATAATGAAAACCAAGAGCTAAAATATAAGAAACAGTAGAAGATAAAGCAGCAGCTATCATCCCATATTGAGGAATATAAATAAAATTTAAAACAATATTAAGAGCTGCAACCAAAAACCAACCAATAGTAATCTTTAATGGATAACCAATACTACAAAAGTACTGACCTAAAATGCTAGCTATTGACCATGCAATTAATCCAGGTAAGAGTAGAATAATGGGCTGAATAGACGGCAAAAATTCTTGTCCATATAATAATCCAATTATTAACTTAACAAATAACAATGTTCCTATTGCCATAAAAAAAACTAATAATAAAGAGATTCGGGAATATTTTGCTATCGATTCCTTTTTTGATTTACCTTTAGTATTAATCTTAGGAAAAATTACTATAATAATAGAAAGAGGTAAAATAAAAAAGATATTACCGAAAGTAGAAGCTAATGAATAAAGCCCTGCCTCAGCCATACCTTTAAAAAAATTAACCATGTATAAATCAACACGTAATATTAAAAAGGCAAAAATACCAGCTATACATATTTTTAATCCATAATTTAAAGATTTTTTAAAAACTTTTAAATTAAAATGAAAATGGAAACCCTCTGTTAAAAAAACAAAACCCATTGGCAATAATGCGTTTATAATATTTACCAGAGCATACCAAACAAGAATATAAAAAACATTTAACTTAAAAACTAATAATAGTAAAACAACTCCTACTAAATTTACTGCTTGACCAATAATAATAAAAATATTAAGTTTTCTGAATTTTTGCTCTCCAGTTAAAATAGCGCTAAAAAAATTAGTCCAAAAAAGAAAAGGCAAAGACAAAAGGTAAATAAGTAGATAGCTCCTTGGAATATTACGAAAAATTGTAGGAAAAGCAAAAGCAAAAATTGAAATAATTAAAAAACAAATCATTCCAATCATTAACCCCATCGAAAAAGAATTACCAATAATACCTTTCTTCTCAACACTCTTATTGGAAATAGCATAAATATTAAATGTTCCTATTCCAAGATTACCTAACTGTAAAACTACAGTTCCTATTGTTGCAATAACCGCTAAAAGACCCTTTCCAGAAGGGCCTAAGGTACGAGCAATGACAACGCCAATTAAAAGGCTAAGGAACAAAAGGATTATCCTTGCACCAAAAGTGAATGAAACATTATTGAGAACAGAATTATTTTCTTTTTCTATAAACATGAATATTTATTCAATTTAAAATCTCTAAATATTTTTTAGAAACTTCTTTAATATCAAAAAGTTGTCTATTTTCATTAATCCATTTAAACGATGCATTTCTTAATCTAATCGCTTCATCTTTGTTTTCTAAAACCCATTTTATGGTTTTGTATATATCATCAATGTTAGTTGGCTCTATTAAAATACCTGTCTTATTGTGTTTAATTAATTCTTTTATCCCACCAACATTAGATGCAATTATAAGTTTTTTAGCAACAAGAGCTTCAATAATGGCAACTCCTAATCCTTCTGACAAAGATGGAAAAAGGAAAATATCAATTTGCTTTAAATATTCTCCTACATCCAATACTTCCCCGACGAACTTTACATTCGATAAATCATTTTCTTTCATAAAATGTTCTAAATTCTCTCTTTCAGAACCATTCCCAACAAAAATAAATCTTGGTAATTTTACTCCCTCATTTTTTAATTTCTTAAAAGCTTTTAAAATATATATGTGCCCTTTTATTTTGTCTAAACGAGCAATCGTACCAAAGACAGGCTCCCAGTCTTTATCTGCTTTTTGAAAAGATAAAAATTTTTCAAAATCCACACCATTATAAATTACCTCAATCTTTGAAGCAGGAACTTTAAAATATTCAATTAAAAATTCCTTAACTTCATTAGATATAGCTATAACCCTATTAGCCTTTTTAAAAGCTATCGTTTTAAACCACGCAATGATTAGGTTTATTCTAATTACATCATGCTGAATAGAAACTAATTTTGTATTCAAACAAAAACTCGCCCAAAAACCTAAAATATCAGATTGATATAAAGAAGTAATAATGATATTAGGGTTGATTTTTCTTAAGAGAACCATTAATCTTAAAAGAATAAAAGGGATACTTAATATCCATACCACTTTAAAAAGTAAGGATGCAGGATATTTTTTAGGTCCAGCAAAAAAAATTGGAATTCCCAATTTTCTAAACTCTATTTCAATTGGACCAGATCCAAAAATTGTAATAATATTTATTTCAAATTTATCTCTATCTAAATTTTTAATAATTTCTAATAATACCCGCTCTGTTCCACCAATTAAGAAATTATTTAATATAAAAACTAATTTTTTTCTTTTCATAAAATAACTATGGAATTAAATCTAAAAAAATCATTAATAATATCTTCTTATTCTCCCCCAGCTATTGGGGGACCTCAAAATTTATATAATCTTTTAAGAGATTTTCCTAAAGATTCTTACTGCATCCTGACAAGTTTTTATAATATTGACAATATATCAGCAAAAACTGGTACATGGTTAAAAGGAAAATATATCTTTTATGATAATACCTCTGCTTCTGGGTCATTAAAAACTCGTCCGGAAATAACAAAAGAACGACCATCTCGTTTAATTCTAAACAAATTGAAGCATTTAGTAAAGCACATTTGGCTTTTAGGGGCTTTGGGTGGAACTTTTATTATGCTTTCTCAAGTTGTTATGATAATACGAACTGGTATTAAAAGCATTAAAGAAGAAAAAATTGAAATAATGATTGGATTCTCTGACTATGGCCCAGCAATGATTTCTACCTACTTCTTGCATAAAATAACTAAAAAACCTTATTATCTATTCCTTTTTGATATTTATAAAAATAATTTTTATCCGGTTTTTCCTGCAGGACTTTTAGCTAAAATCTTTGAATCCAAAATACTTAAAAACGCAGAAAAGATAATTGTTACTAATGAAGGAACTTTAAATTATTATGTCCAAATATATGGGGAAGGAACAAGAAAGAAGATTGTTATAATCCATAACTCAACATTTTCTGAACCATATCTCAAGCTACATACTGATTATAACCCAAAACCGCCATACACTATTCTTTATACTGGCAGAATTTACTGGCCTCAAATTAGAAGTTTAAAAAATTTAATTAAAGCTATCCAAGAAATCAATAATATTGATATTAAGCTAAAAATCTACTGCCCAAACCCAAAAGATTATTTAAAAAGAGTTGGGATAGTAGAAAGTAAAAAAGTTCAAATATTAATAGCTCCCCCACAAAAAATGCCAGAAATTCAAACTAAAGCCAATATTTTATTCTTACCGCTTTCCTGGCATACTAAAAGTCAAAAAATAATTAATACTGCCACACCTGGCAAACTTGCGGATTATCTTATTTCTAATAGGCCTATTTTGATTCACGCTCCATCATCAACATTTTTAACTCAATATGCTAAAAAAAATGATTTTGCCTTTGTCGTTGATGAAGAAAATATAGAAAAGTTAAAATCTGCTATAGAAACCCTTCTCTTTAATAAAATGTTTACAAGACGAATAATAGAAAATGCAAAAATTACATTCTTTAAGAATCACGATGCTAATCAAAATGCTTTGTTGTTTCAAGAGCTCTTTAAGAAATAAATAAATAATCAGCTAAAAAGACCATCTTCGTTCAAAGTTTTTATCTACGCTTCTATTAAATCTTTCCATTTTCTAATCATAGTTTTTTTATCTAATCCCTTTTGAAATACTTCTTGCCTTGGATTCTTATTCTCTGGATACCAATCAGCAAATATGCCTACTTTAGTAACATCAATTGGAATATTACAGAACATCGCCTCGATAGGAGTGAGCCATAAAGTTTCCACCCTGCTCTTTCCAATAAAGAAATCTGCACAATTATATAATTCAGCAAGAATATTTTGATTGACTCTTTGGAAAATTTTTGTATTTTTATAGGGAAGGTCTATTATTTTTTTGTCTTTTAAAACCAGAATGTAAAAATTCTCTTTATCATTTTTAATTTCTTTTCTCAAAATATCAAATCCTTTAACTAATCTTGTGCTACCAACAAAAATTTTTACTAACTTTTCTGGAATTTGGTATTTAATTCTGAGTTTTTCTTTATCTAGTAGCTTGAAAAGTCCAGAATTGGTTCCAATAGGAATTATTTTTGCGTTTACATTATAAGATTTAGCTACGTCTTGAGATACTGCCACGGTTATATCCGAATTATTTATTGCCTCTTTTTGTTTCTTTATTGACAAAGAATAAAAACAATTTTTACCTTTTATAATCTTACTTATTTTCTGTCTTAATGTTTTAGGAATCTTTTGATCCATCGCTACAAAATTATCTTGAAGCAAAACTATTTTTTTGATATTGGAAGGGGTATCAATGTCTCCCAAAATTGAATTAAAAATAATTACTTTTGGGGATACAGTTTTAATATATTCTCCAATATTGCCTTTAAAATCTTTTAAAGCAATAGCTTGACAATCAGGTAGATTCTTTAAAAGTACTGACCAAAAGGTCTCTTCATCGCTAACTGCGCCATATATATAATCGTTAATTAAAAGAATTTTCATTTAACAACCTCTAAGATAATTGTCATCTCTTCGCAGGTTGACAATTTTTTAAAGGATTTGCTAATCTCTTTATGTCTTCCAACAAAATAATAAGGCTTATCCCAATAATAAGAATCGGTTAACGTCCTGAAAGTGTCTTTACTAAAAAACCTGACATGAGTCATATCAGATGCATCCATAAGAGGCACGGTAATAGTTATTTTAGCGCCATTCCTGCAAACGCGATAAAATTCTCTTAAAACGAAGAGTAAATCGCGAATATGCTCTAGAACATGAGAACATTTGACTTCGTCAACACTATTGTCATCAAGAGGCAACCCTTTTTCAATATCCCGCACAATATCTGGTTTAACAAATGGGTCAATGTCTATGCTCATAAAACCCAAAAGTTTTTCTTGTCCTGCGCCAATATTAATTTTTCTTTTTTTGTTATTTTTCATAATAATAGGATTAAAAATAAAGAAACCTAAGTCTTTTATAAATTTCTTTATAAAATTTGGTATTAATTTTTTAATGAATATCCACATATTGTTTTTATTTTTTTAAAAGTACCCAATAATCTTTAATTTCCTCTATAGCCGAGTTATCTACTTTTGGATATCTTCTTACAATACTTGCTAAAACTAACCCAGAATTTAAGACCAAATCAAAAATTTTCTCAATAGGCCAACCAATATGAGGCTCTGGTCCAAATTCTGGATAGCTAATGGGGTTATCTTCCAATTTATCTAATTGAGTAAAAGGGAAAGAAGCAAGTTGGATTAGGACTTGTCCTTTAGGTTTTAAAACTCTTTTGAACTCTTCTATATATTTTTTAGTAAATCTCCTTGGAATATGGACAGTGACGCTATGCATAAAGATAAAATCAAAAGAATTATCATCAAAAGGAATATTACGACCATCACATACTTTAAAAACTATATTAGGATATTGTTTTTGAGCTTTCTGTATAACTGTCTTAGAAATATCTATCCCATAAACCTTAATGTCTTTTTTCCTAAAAATCCCTCTTGTAAAATGTCTTTTTAAATAATTAGTGGTAAATCCTCCGCCACAGCCAACGTCTAATAGTTTATCAATGTTTTTAATTGAATAATTTTTAAATAAATCATCCAGTGGCCAATCAACCAACGTAAAACGATTATATCCTACTTCATGAAATTCTTCCCATAATTGTTGTTCATTCATAAAAATTTATTTTATTCATCTGTTATTTTAAAAATAATGAACATTTTTGAAAGCCAAAAATACATTTTTAATTATGCAAACTGAATATCCTCGTTGCTTAAATTCCTCTGGTCTCCAACCACACTGATGAAGTTCAAATGGATTATTATGTAATGAAACTGCGTACTCGGTATTAGTAAATCCTATAGGTGCTCCTATTATTACTTGTTTTATTGCTTTCTTTTCTATTTCCTGAATCATTTCTTCACTTTTTTTCTTGTCCATATGCTCTAAAACATGATGAGCAATGATCAAGTCAAATTTATTCGGTAAATCCTGAATATTACATATATCCATCACTAAATAATCACCCTTCGGACCATACCTTTTTCGCCATTCAATGCATTCAGGAAAGATGTCAATTCCAGTAATTTTATATTTTGGATCATCAAAACAAGAAAAAAGAATATCTTCGCCTCTCGGATTATTATCCCAAAGTTTACCACATCCAATATCAAGAACAGTTACAATATCTTTACGCATATTGGATGATATAATAGGTATTACATCACTATTTCTTGCGCTATCTTGTTTACTTTTCTCATTTCTGAGAATTTTCTTTAAAAATTTTAAAATTTTATACATTTTATTCATCTAATTCACCTTCCTGCATATGATAAACAATACTATCAAAGGATGTGTAATGTTTGATGCCCATTGGTTTTAATCTTTCATAAAATAAAATATTGTCTCCAGAAGTTTCGCTACCATTTTTTTCCTTGCGGTTTCCAATTGGATAGCCGCCACTTTTCACAAATAAATCTTTGTAAATTACGCATGGCATAAAAAGTCCACCTTTTCTAATTTCCGATATTTTAATTTCTTCAGCAAACTTCTCAAATTCTTCTTCCTTAAACTCTTCATAAGTCTGACCAAGGTTTTTGCTAATTGCGTATTCACCACTCGGTATCTTACCAGATTCGACCAAACGCGAACAGACTATCCTATTTTTATTTAAATTCTTCAAAAGATTTTCCAACCAGTTTCTAGAAAAAGCCATATCAGAGTTTACAAAAACAATAATATCGCCAGGAGTATTAAAACCGCCATAATTCCATGCACGATAAATTCTATTTAAATAATACTCGTCTTTATTCTTGTTTTCAAATATTAAATGTGGTAGATTTTTTCCTTTTAAATAATTTTTAACTTTTTCTGTAGCATCGTTAGCAACAAAAAGAAAATCCGCATTTTTTGTGTATTTTTTAAAGGACTGCCAAACAAAATCAATGTATTTAGTTGACTTATATACCAAGCAAATAACTGATACTCTAAAACAAGACAAAGGAAACCAATCAGGGTTAATGTGTTTCAATTTTATATTACGATCATAATGAAGTCGTTCCAATCCTATATAACCAGATTGACCTTGGTCTTTATAATATTTGTATTTTTTGTCAATAAGCTCCGACGAAGAAAAACCGAAATGGATTACTTTTATATTTGATTGTTTTATATTTTTTAAGCCAAGTGGATATTGAAAATGATGAAGTCCTTTTTTTAAATCAAATTTTAAATTAGCATTATTTTTCCATAATCTTACATACCAAGCTTTATGCCAAAATTCGTCAACTCGATAAAACTTATTGCTTTTCCAAAGATTAGTTTCCAAAAAGGAAAACCCATCGATTCCGTTTTTATTACCATAATCACAAAGTTTTCTTATCCCTCCCAACTCTCCTTCTCTGTCAAATACCTCGTCGGCATCAAGCCAAATGATCCAATCGGGGTTCAATTTTAATATATAATCAAGCATTTTTTGCTTGGTAAACAATTCGTTTTTGAAATCATTCGGTTCTATTAAAATATGATTAGTATACTTTTTAATTATTTTCAAACTATTATCAGTTGACTCACAATCGCAAACAACAATTTCATTGCAAAATGTCTTTAAATGCCTCAAAACTCTTTCAAGATTTCCATTTTTTGCTTCATTGTAGACTTTCAAAAAACCAACTAACTTTAGTCTTTCTGCGTCTTCGGACAATTCTAAATGAGTCGTGCTTATTTTAAAGCTTAATTTCGGCGGGTTTTGAATTCTATGCCAAGCCAAATAGAAAAATTTCTGATAACTAAAAGGCAGACGGAAGATTATCTTTTTAGTAAATTCTTTTAAGTTTTTCAACATTTCACAAATTATACGCTTTTCTTACATAGATATTATTTTTTATAGCATCAAAATCTCTTGATTTTTTAAAGTAGTCATTTTTAATTCTTTCTATTAAATCATTAAATATTGTTTCGCTTGGGCTTTTACCTGTTGGGTTTAAAATATTTCTATCCCAGTCAGTTGACAGGTTCATAGCTTGTTTTGTTTTTTCAAAAAGATTGTTTTCTAATTCTATACCTTCTAAAACTGAAGCTCCTACTTTAATTGTTTCTGGTCTTTCTGTTGATCTTCTTGCTACTACGCAAGGAACACCTAACATACATGATTCTTCCTGAACAGTTCCACTATCTGTTACAGTAAGATAAGCATTGTTTTCTAATTTCAGAAAATCAAGAAAACCAAGCGGTTTTGTTAGTATAAAGGCTTTATTATTTATTAAATTATTAAAATTAAACTTTTTTATACTATTATCAGTTCTTGGCATTAGAGGAATAACAATAGGTTTTTTTGTATATTCAGATATTTTAATTAAATTTTCTAATTTATTCTTCAAAATTTCTTTATTTTCAATATTCTCTTCACGATGAAGCGTACATAGAATAAACTCTTTTTCATTAATATTTAAATTATTTAAAATATTGCTTTTTTCTTCAGCTTTTGGCAAGAATTCTTTTATTGCATCAGTTATAATATTTCCAACAACTTTTATTCTAAAACCAGAAATACCCTCACTAAGAAGAATGTCTTTATACCTTTCCAAATAAACGTAAAGCAAATCAGAAAGATGATCAATTGTTATCCTGTTTTTCTCCTCTGGCATTCTCCAATCAAAACTTCTTCCTCCTCCTTCGATATGAATTATAGGTATATTGTACTTAGCAACAACAATAGAAGAAGTTACTGTATTTGTATCCCCTAAATACATTAAAGCATCAGGTTTATAGTCTTCTAAAAAACCATAAATTTTTTCTGACAAAAGAGCTGTTTGATGAGCGTGATTTGTTTTTTTACCTTTTTCTTTTAGGGTTTTCCCTATTTCAAAATTTAAATCAGGTTGCCTAACATCAAGTTCATCAAAAAAAACTTTATCCATTTCATAATCAAAATGCTGCCCAGAATGTAAAAAGTAATGATCTATTAAATCATTACTATCTATCAATTTAATTAATTTGTGCATCCTGATAAAATCAGGGCGTATGCCTAATAAAGTAACAAGTTTAAATTTCTTCATAATTCTTCTATCATTTTATCAAAAGAAGGAATATTTAATTTTTCATTAAAACTATGAATTGTACTTAATGTTCTATTTAATTTTTGCTCCTCGTCTTTTTTAATTTCACAATTAATATTGTATTTTTCTTTAAACTTTAAAAGCATTTCATATTTTGATACAGAATTTGAGAAAATATGATATAACCCTGTCTGAGGATATTTTTCTGGATTTGTCATAATTTCATCACAAATCTTACCAAATTGCTTTGTAGTAATTCCATTCCAAAAATGATTAGCAAAACCATTAACACTTTCCTCTTTTTGATTTAAAAACCATTCTAAAAACCCAGTAAAACCTTTTAGTTCTCTCCCTATAATAGAAGTTCTTATTGTTAGACAATTAGTTGGTTCTCCTAAGCTCTTTGAAAGGCCATAAATATCAATCGGCGTTTTTGAAGAATTTTCATCATAAGGGAAATCTTCTTTTCCGTTATAAACACAATCGGTTGTAATATGAATTAACTTTTTACCAAATGTATTAGCTAATATATGAGGAAAAGCACTATTAATAAAAAAAGTTAAAGTCTGATTCTCTAAAGAAAAAGGTATTGTAACTCCTATAGCATTAATAACATAATCAATTTCACCTACTTTTTTTAAAAAATTAGAAAGATAATCACTAGGATAACCTTTTTTTTCTAAAAAATCCTGGTACAAAAGAGAAGCATCAAATTCAACAACTTTATGTTCTTTTACACCACCATAAGTCTTATCAAGTAAATCTATCTTATCTTTATCTCTAATACTAAGAATTAAATTGTATTTATCTTTTAAAACATCATATACAGCACTCCCTAACATTCCTGTAGCACCTAATAGTAAAACTTTTTTCATAAAGTTATATTTATTTTAATTTAACGATTTTCTACGTCCCAAATTTCTTTTCCCCAATAATCATAAGGAAAACGATAATCATCCCCTTTTGATTCTTCAAGAGAGGAAGTAGAAAAGAAAATGATTTTAGTATTTTCTTCTAATGCCCTAAAACCATTAACATAACCTGCGGGAATATGTAAAATACATGGTTTTTTTGAGGAAATAACAAAACGATGAACTTCGTTTGATTTTTTTGGTTTTGTTGTATTATCCATTTCAACTGCTGCGATAATGACAGAACCAGAAGCTACTAAAACATATTTTTCTTCTTTAAGATGACCGTGAAATGCCCGAATAACATCTTGAGAAAAATTCTCTACCATATAAAATCGTTTTACATTAGAAAAATCAAAATCATTAGCAAAAGTTAACTGACCTCTATCATCAATAGCCAGTCCTCCTTCTATGAGATATGGCTCTTTATTTAAATTCTCCATGATTATTTAAATTAGTTATATGTTTTTCATTGAAATAAATATCATTTTCTGCATACTTTACTCTTTTAGATTTAATTAAATCATATATTTGTTTTACTCCATCAGCTACTGTATAAACTTTTTTGAAATTTAAAACTCCATCTTTCTTTGCTTTTTCAGTACTTACATGATAATTTCTTTGATCTTCAAACTTTTGTTTCACATATTCAATTTCGCATTTTGTAATTTCACTTATTTCCTTTGCCAAATCTTTTATCTTGTAATTTAAAGTAGAAAGATTGTATATACCAGTAATGGATTTTTCTAAATTATTAACCATTGCCTCTGCAACATTACGAACATGTATCAATGGTCTCCATTGACTTCCTCCAAAAACTGACAATTTTCCCTTAGTTGTAGCATTAGCAGTCATATAATTTACGACTAAATCCATTCTTAGGCGAGAATAAGTGTCTGAAACACCAAAAACAGTACCTAATCTAAAAATTAAACTATCTTTATCTTTTAATGATTTTTCTGCTTCAACTTTTGTTTTGGCATAAAGAGACAAAGGATTAAGTATTGATTTCTCATTAACTTCATCGTTATTTTGTCCATAAACAGAACAGGTAGAAGCATAGATAATTCTTCCATTATAATTTTCTGATAACCATTTAACTGAATTTTGGTTTGTTTCAATTGTTAATTCTGGCTTAATCTGACAAGCCGCATCTCCAACAATAGCTGCAAGCCATATTACATGAGTATACTTAGGTAATAACTCTTTTAATTTTTTAGTATCCCTTACGTCCCCATATATAAAATCAACGGGTTTAAAATATTGATGTTCATAAAGCAGTTTATCATAAACAGTAAAAGGAATATTCCTTTCCATTAAAATATCTGTAACAGCTCCACCAATATAACCTGCGCCGCCCACAACTAATACATTGATTCCTGATTTTTTGCTTTTTTCCATAAAATTTACTTATTTTTATTTAATCTTATAATATCACGAATAAACCTAAATTAAAAATTACAGATATTTTCCACGGGCTTCTAAATGCTCTTCGAATGTTTCAGAAAAGATTGTTTTTCCTGTTTCTCTGTCAGTCATATAGTACCAATAGTCATTTGCTAATGGATTTAAAGCTGCTTGCATTGACCCTATTCCAGGATTATTGATTGGAGTTGGGGGCAACCCTTTATAAAGGTAAGTATTATAAGGAGAATCTAATTCAAATAATTCACGATTAAGAGAACATTTTTTAAATGATTGAAATTCAGCATAGCAAATCGTTGCATCAATTTGAAGAGGAAAATTTGTATCTAACCTCCTCCAAATAATATCCGCCACCATTCTTTTGTCTGTTTCTTCACGAACCTCTTTCTCCAGCAAAGAAGCCGTCGTTAAAATTTCGTAAAAACTTCTTTTTTGTTCTTTTATATCAAAAAACAGATCATTTTCAGTTTTGGAAACAAAATTATTAATAAAAATTGAAAGAATCTCTTTTTCTTCTAATCCTTGGGGTAAACTATAAGAATCAGGGAATAAATATCCTTCTAATGAAGTATTGGGAGGAAATTCAGAAAAAATATCAAGATATCTTTTTTCAAGAAAATCTCCTATTTTCCAATCTTTTAATGAAGAAGATGAATCAATTAGACCTTTCTCTTTTAAATTTTCTTCTATTTCTAATATCGTTTCCCCTTCTAATATGAGAAAACTATTGTTATTCTCAGTCAATTTTCCATTAGTAATAATCTCCGTTATTTTGGTAATTGTTAAAGGTGAAATAAATTGATAATCCCCTGCTTTAATATTCTTTTCTAATCCTTTTGTTTTTACATAAAACTGAAACAAAATTGATGAAGAAATATATTCTTCACTTCTTAAACGATTAGCAATACTTCTCAAGTTTTCCCCTTTAGTTATTGAAAAATTGCATTCTTCCTGACAAGTTAAAGACAAATTAACTGACGTATGAAAAAACAACACTAATATACAGGTAATGATAAATAACGAACTTTTTATAAAATGTTTTTTATTCATATATTTCTATGCTCTATGGATTATCATACTATTTATTATTCCTAAACCAATAAAATCCACTAAAAGATGCGACCCTCCTGCGGAAATAAAAGGTAAGGCTATTCCAACAATAGGAAGTAATCCCAAATTCATTCCAATATTAACAAAAGTTTCAATTAATAGTTTAATAGCAAATCCAATTGTAAAAAGCTTACAAAAATTATATGAAAAAGTATTAGCCCAAATAACTAATCTATAGAAAATAAGTAAAAAACAAATTAATAAAATAGAAACACCAAATAAACCTAATGATTCAGCCAAAGAAGCAAAAATAAAATCAGTTTTAGCTAATGGTAAAAAACGCAATTGTGTTTGAGATCCCCAACCTAATCCTCTACCAAAAATTCTACCAGAACCAATAGCAATTAATGCCTGCTCTCTGTTATACCCAGACCCCAAAGGATCTTCTTGAGGATATATAAAACTAATAATACGTGATTGCTGATATGGTTTTAAAAGAAAACTCCATGAAAAACCCGCTATTAAAGCGAAAATAATCAATAAAATAACAACTTGTTTAAATCTAATTCTACTTATAAACACTAAACCAAGCCAAATCGCTCCAAATATCATTGCCCCTCCTAAATCAGGTTGAGCAGCAATTAAACCCATGGGAATAAAAGTAAAAGCTCCAGAGATTAATAGATGACGAAATTGCCAAATTTCCAAATGCCTTGATGATAAATATTTAGCCAATACTATAATTAAGGAGAGTTTTGCTATTTCTATTGGTTGAAAACTAAATGATCCAAAATTAAACCAGCCAGCTACACCACTACTCCTATCTCCAAGAAATAATACGATACCCAATAAAACTAAAGAAAAGAAATACAAAGATAAAATTAATTGCGAAGAATTAAAAATTCGCCAATCTAAAAAAGAAAAAAATAAAAACGCACAAATACTTATCACTAGAAAAACTACTTGTTTCTTAAAAGAAAAAAAAGGAGAAATATCTTGAGAAGATATACTCCATAAAACTAATAAACCTAATGCAATTAAAACAAAAAGAGAAAAAAATAAAAGAGAATCATTCTTAAACATAATTTCTTTATACTAACTAAGGAGACAAGAAAACATTTTCTTCGTTTAAAATATTAATATTTGTAATTTTCTCACAAACACTAATATTATCAGGCAATTTCTGTTGCCATTGAATAACAAATTGAGAAGATTTACCAGAATAAATATCCTCTAAAACTGTTGTTCCTACGGAAACAGGTTTTCTATCATCATCACAAAGAATTACAGCAATATTTCCATTACGCCAGTTATATGAAGTACTGTTATAGACATCTCCCTTAACTTCCAAAGTGGCCTCAAAAGATTCTAATTGTTCTCCTGGTAATCCAGTTATCGTTTCAGAAGGTTTACCAAAAAGTTCATTTAATTTATCTCTTGTTAAAGGACCAACCTGACCAGTAGTTTTAATTCCATATTTGCTCTGAAAATCTTTTACTGCTTTTTCAGTAATTTCTCCAAAATATCCAGTTATAGATCCTAAAGGACTAGTAGTTGAATCCAGCATTAATGCCCTTTGTAAATTAAGCACTTCATCTCCTCTATCTTCTTTCTTCAGAGTTAAAGTAAAGATATAACTAAATGGCCCCATATCACTAGGCCCATGAAGTTCATGAAGCTTTGCCCTTGTTTGAGGACCAACTTGGCCAGTAGTTCTAATTCCATATTTACTCTGGAATCTTTTTACCGCAGCTTCTGTCATTTTTCCAAAATATCCAGTTACTTCACCCTCAGGATAAATAGCAGGATCAAGACTAAGAACTTTTTGAAGATTAAAAACTTCTGCATCTGTCATTCCCAATACAAGAGTTTTTGTAAAAGTATAAACATTATAATCAACACCAGGAATAGGTTCTGGTTTTATCATTTTAACATTAGTAACAATAAAGGGATCTCCTAAATTAAGATCAATTCCTGTCAATGGTTTATTCCATACAATTGTTTCTTTCAAAATTTCTATATCAGCTTTCACGGGTTTAAATGCAACTGCAATATTAGGAACTATAAAATATCTAATTTCATGAGGAAAAATAAATCCTAATTTAACAAATTCTTGTTTTTCTTGATTTTCCCCAATAAGAATTACTTTATAAGAAAATCTTTGAGCTCCCCAGTCTAAATTTGAATTAGTAATTTTAAAAAGAATATCTACTTTATTGTTTTGATTAATTAATAAAACAGGAGCATCAGCTAAAGAAAGAGGTGGATTGTATTTTAATTCACAAAGAATACAAGGGCCTCCGCAATCTATTTCTTCTTCTCCTTGATTACGCTTGTTGTCAAAACAACTTGGAGCTGAACGATAAGTTAAAAAAATTCCCCCGCCAATAAGCGAAAAAATACCAAAAAATACTAGAGCAACAATAATTTGTTTTTTTAATCTTTTATCCATTGTTCATTATTATATCACAAGAAATATAAATAAAAAAACCGCTGGCATACCCTACTTTCCCCAAAAGAGTATCATCGGGCTTAATTACTTTCACTTCTCTGTTCGGAATGGAAAGAGGTGGGTCATAATTAAGTAAAACACCAGCGGAATTTATATATATAAAAAAACGTCTTTTTCTTCTTTTCGCTAAAGATAGGAAAGTTGCTTCGATAATTAGTACTCCTCGGCTTAATCCATTACTGGACTTCCACCTAGAGCCTATCAACCTGGTCATCTCCCAGGAATCTCACTCCCATAAATGGGAAACGATACCTAATCTTGGAGTAGGCTTCGCGCTTAGATGCTTTCAGCGCTTATCCCTTCCGAACATAGCTACCCGGCAATGCCCTTGGCAGGACAACCGGTAGACCAGAGGTTCGTCCAATTAGGTCCTCTCGTACTGTAATCAGCTCTCCTCAAGTATCGAACGCCCACAGCAGATAGAGGCCGACCTGTCTCACGCATATTTTCCTTTTGTTACCAAAAGTATGGACTATATCACCATCCTAACATTACGTTAGGAGACCGACGTATTAATAAAGATTAAAAATCTCTATTCCGTTCTGGTAAAAACCAGAACAAGTCTCTACGGGGTTAATAGATTTCTTTGTTTTAAAACTTTTCTTACTTGATTCTCTGTATTCCTTCTTTTTTTAGAATAGTTTAATTTCTTAAACTTATCTATAAATCTACATAATTCTAAAAAACTATTTACGGATTTCACATTTCTTTTCTTCTGCAAAATTTTAGACATTAACTTAATTTGCTTTCTTTTAAGTATTGTGTAAGGTCCAATCCACTTTATAAATTTCTCGATGGAATTTAAATCTCCAATTATATATTCGCATATTCCATCATTTCTATCTCTAATGTATCCTACCTGCATTTTATCTTTTAAATATTTTAATATCAATCTATTCTTCTTTGCTTGATAAAAAACAATGTAGGGAGAAATCTGAAATTTATACTTATAACCTTCATGTGGTTTAATCCTTACATAAACACTTCCATCTCCGTCTAAAAATCCTGCAATGTAAGCTTTTATTTTTTCTGTCATAAAAACAAATAAAAATCTACAACTTCCCTCGGTATTATCCTACCATATGACAGGTCAAAAATCAAGATAGGATTTCACCGATATAAGTCGGTTTTGCTCCGTTAGTTGCCCAATCGGAGCCGCCAAATTGACGGTCTGACATCTTTATCCTGTATTACTACAAGTATGGACTATATCTTTTCCGATATAAATATCGGAACTGGCGTATTGTAGTAAGCTTAAAGCCTACTACCTCATCCTTTCGGACTCAGTCTCTACGGGGACAATTTTATATCTTATTGAATAATTTTTCTTTGAAATGAAAAAATATAAATTTGTCTTCCCACGATATTACCCATTACCATATTATAATTATACCAAATTTTATTAATAAAGTAATTTGGGCTCCACCGTTATAAGCCAGTTTCTACTGGGCTCATTAACCACTTACCCAGCTCGCGTACCCTTTTAATTGGCGAACAGCCAAACCCTTGGGACCTTCTTCAGCCCCAGGATAGGGTGCATATTACTCTGCTATCACTAGCAGTACAGACTATATCTTCACCCGTTAAATTCTAATTCTTGGAAAAATTAAACGGGGTTGGCGTATGATAATAAACTAAAAATTTACTATCTCAGTCTTAAAGACTTCAGTCGTTACGGGGTTAAAGCAATTTTGTATTTTAAACTTGGAATAATATATGGAGAAACTAATTCTACAAATTTATGGGCTTCCTTTTGTGGAATATATAAATTCCACCATTTTCCTTTTTTATGTAAGGTTGCCATTATATTGAAATTCTTTTTCAATACATCCTGTAATACTTTTTGTTCTCCTAAAGAAAAAGCATCGGTGCTTATTCTTAAAGCATTACAATCATTTCTTTTGTAGCCATCGTCCATATACCAAACCGCTAAACTTAGCGGGTCTTTTAACCAAGTATATATGAAATTAGAAATCGTCTTTCTATTATTTGTATAGAGTGCTTTCCAATAGCATTCAAACAAATCTGACGAATATGTAGCAAAATGCAATCGTTTATATTCTTTTTGTTCTTTTTGATGGTACGAACTAATAATTATAGGTTTACTTGGAATTAACGTTTTTAACTCATTGTATTTCCACAAAAGATATTTCTTTTGTTTTGTACTATGATCAATGCGCAATCGCACATATTTACCGTTTCGTTCCAAACAACCATCACCTATTAGTGTTCCAACAATAATTGCATGTTGACGATTAGTAATCTTCATAATTTTGCTCAACTTCCCACGGTATTATCTTACCATGTCTGGGTACACACGATAAGGTTTCACCGTTATAAGCCAAATATTTTTATTGATTACTCAATAAACGGCCCATATTCGAGCCGACA
>Ga0265596_1000698_pt1 | contig 18245 bp, 27 predicted proteins | sample saktaG_FD_190143 | JGI IMG/M metagenome (GOLD analysis project Ga0265596, IMG submission 190143) | Saline water microbial communities from Sakinaw Lake, British Columbia, Canada - sak_2013_06_06_60m | ecosystem: Environmental > Aquatic > Non-marine Saline and Alkaline > Saline ...
GAGTTTGAGAATAGATTTGGCAAAAAGTTCTCAGCTATGGATACTGGCGAAAAAGAAGTTGCTATCTTCTCTTCTCTGGAACGGATAGAAACTCATCTTGAAAAGATAAATGGCAAGGTGAAGCGGATAGATAGAATCGACAAAATCGCTTGGGGGGGCACGGTTATTGTGCCGTTCTTGGCAGCATGGTTAGCTTGGCTAACAAAGGTATTTATGGGGAGGTAGGTTATGGCTGAGACGCAGACGCTTTTCACAACAGCAAGATACCTGCTCAGGCAATCTATTAGCAATGCCTGTAATGATTTAACATTAGTTACTCCAGATTCGGGAGATGCAACCAGCTTAGTAGACGCAAATCTCCCTGAAGCAGATGATTACTACAACAAACAGGATTTAGCTTTCTACGCCGGGGATAACACGGATAAAGTTAGAGCGGTAACTGATTGGGTTTTAGATACACATACTCTAAGCTTTGCCACAGTGACCACTGCGGTCGATGCGGCTGACCTGGCCGAGCTACACGTAAAGTTCACTACCTCTCAGTACAACGATGCGATAAATAGGGCTATCAACAAGGCTGCCGATGTTTACCTAGTACATAACGTAGACGAGACTCTTATACTTATGGCCTACAAAGAGGGTGAGACTAGAGCTATGAAGCGAGAATACGATATACCGGCTGGGTTTGACTATATCAAGGATGTCTTTATCGAGGCCAGTCAAACCCACGGCTTAATAGATTGCGAGGAAGTTTGGACTGACCTGGACGCTGCTGTAACTGCTGCTCTTGACACAAAGGACTACCAAGAGGGTAGTAATAGTATAAAGTTCACCGTTGCCGACACTATAAGCAATGGTGATGTCATCGGGTCCAAGGATTTGAGTGCCGCTGAAGACCTGTCTGTGTACAAGAAGATTAGCTTTTGGATTAAGGCTAGTTCGGCCGTTGCTGCTAAAGATTTAGAGTTATTATTAGCTGCCAACTCTGCCGTTGAAACGCCGATTGAGACGATAGAGTTACCTGCGTTAGTTGCAAACACATGGACTTTTGTTCAATCTACTCTGGCTGCCCCCGCCAGCGACACGGCGATCCTGAGCATCGGCCTTGAGTACGATGATAACAAGAAGGCTAACACCATCTGGATTGACGATATTCGGGCAGTCCTCGATGGGCAGCCACGATTCGACAAGCCTCTTGACCCCCGCTCATGGTCAATAGTACATGACACCACACCACTATTGAAACTCAATATGGGCGTAGGAATTACACCCGGGAAGGCATTAAGATTAACCGGCCAGACACACCAGGCCGTATTATCCTTAGATGCTACTGCGTGTGCAGTTCCACCTGAATTTATTGTCCAACAAGCACTTGCTTTTTTGTACCAGTCAAAGCCAGAGTATGCCGAAGAAATGAAGCTGGCCCAGGCTTTAGCTGATATGGAAAAATCTAAAATGCGCACCATGGTCAGAGTCGGCTCCAAGGCCGTCAAGGAGTTCTAGCTTTGGCTAAAGTCGTCCTCAATAGCATCCCTATAGAGATAGAAGGGGAACTCCGTGAGAAGCCCGTGAGTCCATGGTCTGCCAGGATGAGCATGGGCACTCAAGAGTACGCTGATTACCAACCTGCCAGTGTTAGAGAGTATTCTGATTGCAGGGGTGGGATAGGGATGGAGTCTGAGGAGGAGCCAACTGACCGCGTTTGGTCATCTACAAGTATTGAACTCACCAAAGCGAGGTACACAAGCCTTGGGCCTCTTGTAACCGATGCTGGGAGTCTTGGCACTCCACCGCTCCTGATGATTGACTTTGAGACTGATACCTATATCTTCGGCACCAGCAAGTGTTACTACAATAACTCGGGCACCATAGCCGTGGCTGATGCTTCAGCCCTAGCTACCCCTACCGATTGTATTGTTTTTACCGATGCTACCGATTCCTACCTGATTGTCTGCAATGGTGCAGATGTACGCTACTGTACTGTTGGGAAAGGCGGGAGCTCTGATTGGGGGACACTGAGCACCAGTAACGTTAAATACCTAGCCAGCCACGATAAACGCCTTATTGGTGTGAACGCTCAGGGTACGACTGTATTTTATTCCGCACGTGATAATTGCGACGATGCCGCCGCCGGTGCTATGTCATCTTTCTCTATTGGTGGAAAATGGACAGCGGCAAAGGCTCTCTTTGAAGGTAAGAGCCTGGTTACCGATGACCCTGTCCTTTATATGGTGACGGATATTGGGCTTGTCGTGATTGATTTCTGGACCCGGGTGGCTTATCCCCAAGAAGTAACCTATCCGTCTACGTCCTATGCTATGGTTGGCGCATACTGGAACGGCAGTGTCTTTGTAGGCACTGGTTCTGGTATGGCTAAGGTTGACAAGGGTGTTTTTAACGATATGTGGGGGCCAGATGCTGATGATGGTCTACCGAGCGATGTTGCTGGCTATATCTATGATTTGGCTTTAGCTACAAGATGGATGGCGATTGCCGTATCCGGTAACACAAAGAGTACCATCTTAAAAAGGAATGTCTCAATAGGTGCTTGGCAGGAAGTCTACACGTCTACTAGTGATATTCAATGCCTGCATTATACCGACTTAGTAGCTCCTGGCCGCTTATGGTTTGGTGAAGGAAATAATGTTAGATTCGTCATGTTCCCCGATAAGACGCATGATGTTACGAAAACCTCTGGATATACCTACGCTGCCTCCGGTGAAGTTATCTACCCACGATTGTCAAAACTTTCAGTTATTCCAAAGATAGCAGTGGAGATAAGCGCTCTTACCGAGGACTGTAATCTTGTTGATACTCACGATGAGAAGATTGAGATTTACGCCAGGGTAGATGACACAGCGGCCTGGGGTGATGCTCTAGGTACGTTTAGCACAGACGGAGCACCTACGGCTCTATTGTTCGCTTCCGGTGCTGGTACTGCCTTCAACGATATTCAGTTAAAAGCCAAGCTTCTACGAGGGACAACAACAACCGATTCACCTAAATTAAAGAGCCTGGCGCTCAAGTTTATACCTAGCCCGAAGGTGGTATTATCCTGGACTTTCAACCTGGCCGCCAGAGGCAAGGATGCCAAGCGGATTATCGCCAACCTTGAGGCAGCCAGGGACAAGACCACGCTAATGACCTTCTATCCCGATGGGGATACCACAGGTACCGCTAAGTACGTCAAGGTAGAATCCTTACCCTCGGTACAGGAGTTGGACAGAATTAGTGTGGAGAAGACTCTCAGTGTGGTTGTCAGCCAGGTGGTTTAGTAATGGCTGTAAAGCTAGTTGCAAGCGACCTAGAAATCGAAGTCCACACGTGGCTTACCAAGCGGGGAATAAAATTCGAGTTTCAGTCACAGTTGCTGGGCGGTTATGCCAATGAGCTAGGTTCAGCTACTCTGGACTTTGTTTTCAGGGAAACGGACACGGCGTGGCGAATTATGGGCGAGTATTTCCATCAAGGTGCTTCTCCTCAAGCCAGAGACCAAATACAAAAGGTTAGGCTTACAGAGCAAGGATGGAACGTGATTGATATTTTTGAAGTCGATATTCGCAGGCGCCTTGACTATACGTTAACTATGGCATTAAGAGGACAGGAACTTGGCTAGAACCTATGATTGTAAAGTCGAGGATGATAAAGGTAGGCCGGTAGCTGAAGCCTGGTGCCGTGCTTATAACATTACTGACCCTGCAAATCCCAGTCTGGTTGAGACACAATACACCAGTGGTAGTGGCATAGCCTCCTTTACGGCACTTCCTGATGATGCACCCGTTGATATAATTGCCATCTGGGGCCTACAAGTCAAATACTTCAGAAACGTCTTTTCTACCAGTGGGGCGGACATAGTAACCGCTGAAGGAAAGGCTCACACTCAGAACACCGATTTATATGCTAAAGGTATCAGGTCTGGCACTTCATTCCCGGCCACACCCAGCGATGGTGAAATCTTCTTTAGGACTGACGAAGGTAAACTATATCTGTATGAGGCTTAAAGTATGGCCATAACAATTAGCGATAAGGCTGGGCTTCAAGCAATAAATGACGACCTTACTGAAAGCTATGTCCTTGGGGCTAATATTGATTGTTCAGGGGGGGATTTTACACCCATAGGGGATTACTCAGGCAATGAACCATTCACTGGTACTTTTGATGGCAAAGGTTTCACAATAAGTAATCTCACCGTGAACGGAGGAGACTATTCTGGTCTTTTTGGTTATGTTTATGGAGGCACTTTAAGCAATATTAGGCTAACTTCGTGCAATGTTTCAGGTTCAAATTACACGGGGGCATTAGTTGGCTATGCTGTTAATGCTATTATATCCAGATGTTTTGCATCAGGGGTAGTTGCATCTAATTCGGGATATGCGATTGGTGGGCTTATAGGCTATGCTAGTGAAAGCAGTATAGAATTTTGCGGGACTGATGTGGGAATAACCAACAACGGGGATGACTCTGAAGTTGGTGGGTTAATAGGTGGCACCTATCTTGTTGCAATAAAACAAAGTTGTGCTTATGGAAATGTTTCGGCGGGGGATAGTTATGGGGCTGGTGGATTGATAGGTTATTGTTATGATGATTCTGTTCTATCAGATTGCTTTGCTGTTGGGGCTGTAGCTGGCAACGATACTCATTATGGCGGGTTAGTAGGCTCTTGTGATGGCGATAATATCAGTATATCGAATTGCTATTCCGCTGGTGCCGTGGCCGATGGTAGCGACCCGAATTATTCTGGTGGGCTTGTTGGTGCGCTAGGTGCTGGGACATACGCCTTTGCGAAATGTTTTTGGGATACTGAAACATCAGGGCAGGGAGATGGCATAGGTTGGGGGAGTAGCGGAGAGGTAGTTGGCAAGACCACTGCCCAGATGAAGACTAAAAGCACATTTACCGATGCTGATTGGGATTTTGAAACTGTCTGGAGAATTGGGGTATTCAATAATGGGTATCCCTATCTCATATACATACCTACTGTGGAGACTGTGGAAACCGCAGCAGCCAACCCAATAGGTGATATTTGGGCGGTCTTAAATGCTACATTGACTGGTGGCCCCGCTTGGTGCGGTTTCCAAATAGGCACTTCTTCGGGGAATTATAATTTAGGAACAGCCTGGTACCATGAGCCGATAACCGATACAACCTATGCTGTAGGGGTTCCGGAGTTAACTGCCGAAACGACTTATTATTTCAGAGCGATAGCCACTGATTTCAGCGGTATTTATTATGGCTCAGAGCTAAATTTTACTACTATAGCTACCCCCGCAACCTTCCGTAACTACACCTTAATTCAACAAGACCACAAAGGTAGGCCGATATTCTTAGCTGAGGCTAAAGCGATAGATGCTGTCTACTCCGATATAGTTTATGAAACTCAATACACCGATAATGGCATAGCGAATTTTACCAAGCTACCTGCTGATAGGGTGGTAGACATTGAAGTCCGTTGGGGCAGGCAATATCGCAAATACTTCAATGTCTTTGATGTTTCTGGACATGCTATAGGGGCTTTCGTAGCCAAAGCACACACTCAGAATACTGATGACTACAATGAGGGAGTCCAGGTTACTACTGAACCAGCAACACCCAGTGCTGGTTATTGGTATAAAGATAGCGGAACTGGTAAGCTAATGCTATACACAGGATAAGAATATGGCTGGATGGAAAGAAATAGCTTTAAGCGATTACACATACCCTGCCAATCAAGTAGAGATAGAAGAGCTTGGCACGGCTACCTACGATGATATTCAGGACTGGATAAACAATACTCAGTCCGCAGGCTATGTTATTGGTGGAGAAATTACTCAGGCTGCGGGTGCTAATAATCACAAGATTAACGTAGCTGCGATGAAAGGCTTCTTAAAGATAACCGATGATGCAACGGGTGTTACTAAGAGCTTCGACCTGACAGCACAATCTAACCTTGATATTCTCACGGATGCTAAGGTCAACTATGTGTATGTCAAGTTTACAGCGCCATCTACCGTAGAAGTTCTGGCAACTCTTGACCGGAGTGAGATAGAGCTCAACAGACAATTTACATTAGGCCGTGTCTATCGGGATGGTACTGGCGAGGGTGCAGTGTTACACATTGTCCAATCTGGCTGTCAACTTGCCAATTTTGATAGGAAAAACCATGAACGTCTAGTAGCTTGTAGGGGGGTAGAGAGGGCTTCTGGTATCGTGCTGTCTGATAAGGAGACTAGAAAAATTGGTACCACCGCCGGCGTATTCTACATGGGGCATAATAAGACAAGCGTGGCAGAGCAGAATACTGCGGGTGATGACAAGTTTACGTACTGGTCTTGGGTAGATAGTGCCTGGGCTAAGACAGACCATGACCAAACACAGATTCACGATACTTACTACAACGATGTTTCGGGAGTAGGGGTACTTACTGCCCTCACTAATAATAAGTATGGTGTCCATTGGGTGTTTATAGACTTTGACGGACATCTACAGGTACTCTATGGGCAGGGCGATTATAAGCTCACAGAGGCTCAGGATGCCTCGTTGCCATCGTCAATACCTGATTTCCTACAATACTTCTGTCTTTTAGTAGGCAGGATTATTAAATTAGAAGAGGTAGCTGCCTTTACAGAGATAGCCTCAGCCTGGGAAGTCTTCTTTCCCACTACCACGATAACAGACCACGGAGAGTTAGGTGGGCTTGATGGGGATGACCATTCTCAATACTTACTAGCAACTGGCACCAGAGCTGCATCAGAGATTAGACTAACCCCCAAATCATCATCTAGCGGACCCGAAGGCACTATGTTTTATGACTCTGACGACAATCATGTTTATGTCGGAACGGAAAGTTGATATAATAAATAAGGAGATATTATGAAGTCACTTACAGTCTGGTTAAAGCAAGCAAACGTCACGCTCTACATTGGAGGAGACCCGAATAAGGGTATTGCTCCAATGGTAACAACGACAGTTGAGAAACCGCAAATAATAGTCGATGCGGAGCATAATACCATAACTATAGTAGAGACTAAATAGTAAGGAGGCAGGAAATGGCAGTTGTTTGGGAAAAACTAGCTTATGAAGACGATGTGGTCACTAAGGCGTTTTTTACCGAAGATACGTTCGCATACGCTTCGGCTGGTTCGACGCCAGTAGCGACAAGTCCAGCTGATGTGATGGCAGCCCTAAGTGGTCATGCTGGGGCAGAGTTCTCAATGAACACCCAGAAGATTGGCGGAGTAGTAGACCCTACGACAGCGCAACAGGCCGCAACTAAGAATTACGTAGATACGCAAGTTGCTACAGCCAATGAGTTCACGGAGCTAACGGATACTCCAGCCGCTTATGCTGGTGAGGGCAGCAACATAGTAAGGGTGAATGCAGCTCCTGATGCTCTTGAGTTTGTCACTCCTGCGGTGGTTGCCGCTACAATGGCACTGGATGATATAGGTGTTCCAGACGCAGCGGTAGACTTTGACCTACAGGAGGCCACAGACCTTGTGATTATGACTGTAGCTGATATTGCTGCTAAGGATGCTCTAGCTGCTGCCGCTACTGAGGTTGGTCAGTTACTATTTGTAACTGCTACCCTTGATGCCTGGGTTTGCACAGAATCAGAAGCTTAGTTATGGCTAATCAAAAGTTAGGTAAAGCTATCAACCAGAAGAGGCTAGATGGCATGGGTAAGTTGCATAATGATATGTTGGTTATGGTTGTGAGCGCAAAGCTCCCACCGCAGGATGTCTATATGGTTCTGGATGCTGTCAAGCAACAGGTAAGAGAAGCCTTTATGAAAATGATTGAGGGTAAATGAAATGGCTGTTACGTGGAAAAAACTAGCGTTTGATGGTGACTTGACTGACCACGCCGCCGACGCTGATGCTCATGGCGAGCCAGTGGTTACTTGCGATACTGATAGTGCTACGGCTGATGATTTAGCTTTCAGTATAGTTGGCGGAGAGGGGATTGATACTTCTGGAGCTACAAGCGTAGTGACGATAACTGGCGAAGATGCCAGCACGAGCAATAAGGGCATAGTCATGCTGGACACTACTCCTGCCGACGAGGAGACTAAAGCTCCTACCTCCAAGTGGGCTTACGACCATGATGCCGATACCGATGCTCACCATGCCCAAGCCCATGAATCTTCCCATATCAAGGGTGGTGCTGATGATATAGACTCTGCCCTCGATGCAAGGGCAATCGCACTGACTACCCGTGGAGACATACCGTATGTAGGGGAAACAGCGAATACCTTAGCGAGACTAGCCAAAGGCACAGAAGGATATGTACTCACAATGGGTGCTAATGACCCTGCGTGGGCTGAGGCTACTGGCGGTTCAGCCAGTGAGCCTACAACTTGGGCTGTAAATAAAAATTGGTTTAGACCAGTTAAGTTTGCTGATGCGTGCTCATGGCTATTAGATGATGTACGCTCTTTGTGGTTTTACCTTGAGGATGCCGAGGCTACCTATGTTGACATTGACTCAGGTGCCATGAAAATTGCATAATAGGAGGTAATTATGGCAGATTGGAAAAAAGTCGCATTAGCGAGTACAGCTACCACGAAAGGTGACATTCTGGCTGCTACTGCTGCGGATACATTGGCTCGGTTAGGCGTGGGCACTAATACCCATGTGCTGACTGCTGACTCTGAAGAAGCCACAGGTATAAAGTGGGCAGCGATTACCGCAGCGTCGCATAAGGATAGCCATGACCCTGCGGAAGCTGGACTAGACCCATTGGACTGCGCCGCTGCTGGAGAAATCGTAGGAGTGGCTGCTGCTGCTGAAGGTTCAGCCCACTCATTCTCTAGAAGCGACCACACACATCAAATACAGGCGAGTATCGCCGACAACCACATTGTAACAATAGACCATGTAACACCAGTAGAAAATGATTATGCCAAGTTTACAGCTAGTGGCCTTAAAGGGCTGAGTGTTGCCGAAGCCTTAGCCGACTTATCTCCCCTTACTACAAGGGGTGATGTTATGTTCCGCAATGCCACAGTATCTACAAGATTGGCAAAGGGTGATTCAGGGCAAGTGCTGACAATGGGCGCTGATGACCCAGCATGGAGTACACCTCAATCTAACGTTGGTTCGATAACCTTTATAATTGATGGAGGTGGTTCTGCAATCACTACAGGAATTAAAGGCGACCTTGAAATTCCTTTTGCCTGCACGATAACGAGAGCTACTTTATTAGCTGACCAGAGCGGTTCGATAGTCATAGATATATGGAAGCAAGCATATGCTGACTATCCCCCAGAAGATGCTAATAGTATAACTTCTTCGGCTCCACCCACTATAACTGCAGCTACAAAGTCTCAGGATTCTACACTTACCGACTGGACTACAGCTATTAGTGCCGGGGATACATTGCGGTTTTCAGTTGATTCAATAACAACTTGCGAGAGAGTTACTTTGAGCTTGAGGGTAACGAAGACATAATGGCTACAATCTTAACAGATGATTTTAACTCCTACAACGATGGCGATTTAGACGGGCAGGGTGATTGGGCTATTAGCGCCGGAAGTTCGGGTGACTGGCAGGTTCAGGGGATTATTGTTAAAGAAGGAACAAAGGCGGCATATTGTACTAGTAAAGACGCAAACTTTCACAAACAAGGCACTCTTAGAAACGATGGAAGAATAACGATATATTGGAGAAGCAGTTCGCTTAGCACTTATACTGGTATTAACTTGATGGAGATGGTGGATACAACGCCAACTCATAGAATTAGTGTATTTTTCGGATATACAGATGGTAAGGTTGAATACTATGATGGGACTCTCCACGAAATAGGTTCTTACTCTGCTAATACTTGGATTTGCCTTGAAATAGAGTGGAGAAGTTCTGACCACAAAGCCAGATATAGGGTTGATGCTGGCACTTGGACAGACTGGGATACTCCTCGTGGAGCTTGGACTAATGGAATAGATATAGTGAGGATAGATGGACAGTCTGGTGCGGACTGTTGGTGTGATTATATCGCTGAAAATCCGCTAGCAGTAGCAGCAGGTCGCTCTTATGGATTTATTATAGGATGAATAGGAGATAAACTAATGACAAGAGGAGGTGATATTGTGAATGAGAGTATACCTCTCAACCATGGGTAATTGCTGGGGTGCGGGAGCCAGCTTTCCAGAACGAGCCAGCATCCCCTCAGAGGCACTAGAATTAGGCTGAGTGGGGTTGAAACAGTTTTTGTGGTAGAATGTATTAAGGAGGTAAAAAACAATGACTTTAGAAGGTAAGAAGAAATACACGGCAGCGCTAATCGCCATCATCGGTACGATAGTTATCCAATTCGCACCAGAACAGGAAGATGTTGTTATGCAGGTAGTAACCACCTTGGCTCCGCTTCTGGTAGGTGGTATCTATATTCTAACTCAGGGCCAACATGACAAGAAGAAGGAAGAAGTGAAAATCGAACATGAAAAATCCTTCCAGGCTGAAAAGGCTGTTATTCTCCCTGTATCCATAGAGCAGCCAGACCCGGCAGTTATGATAGATGAATGGGATTTGCCTGAGTTTACTGAGCTTGATAGGAGAGCTTCAATGAAAGCTGAAACCGACTACTTTGAAGCTAACCCCATGACAAACTTCTTCGCTGCCCCATCAGTAATGAGGAATATCAAGTGTGTCTCTATTGAACAGGCATTGGCAGCCTGGGGATGGTATGAGGATAAGGCAGAGGCGGCTTTCGCTGCCAAGTTTGGCTTTCCTTTTGGCGAAGCGGAGGAGCACCTAGCTGATGACAAGACTTGCCCTTACTACTCAGTAGATAACATGGCTAGGCAAAAGAGTATCCATCACTGGTCTATGCTGCGAAAAGTTAGAGATGTTAAGAAATCTATGGGGGACCTGGAAGACCTTGACGAATTACAAATTGATTGGAGCAGTGGTTTAGCACCCAAGGATAGAAACCTGTTTACGGTTGGGAACTATGCAAAGTATCTTATAGAGAACTTCTACAGGAAGGAGAAAGTATGATAGAAAAGCTAAAGGAAATCTTAGCGTGGCTTCGGAGCAGTGCAGATACCTCGCTCCAGGAAGAGAATGCGAGGCTAAAGGCAGAGAACGAGCAATTAGGGGCAGAGTTAGCGAAAGTGGAAATCTTGGTTGACGATATTTATGAATATATTAGGTGACGTTAAATACGGCAAAGAGATAGACAAAAAGCCACTTACTGCAAAATTCATCTGGGCAGCCTGCCCGGATTGTGGCAGAGAAGCATGGGTAACGTATGTGAAGGGGCAAGCAATGTTTACTCATTGTCGTTCATGTGCTGGGAAACTTCGGAAAGCACAGAATAGTTACAATTGGAAAGGGGGACGAACAAAAAATATAGAAGGATATATTTTGATAAAACTCTATCCAGATGACTTCTTTTACTCGATGGCTGATAGCAGAGGTTATGTCTTTGAGCACCGTCTTGTAATGGCTAAATCACTTGGACGTTGTCTTCATCTTTGGGAGGTTGTTCATCACCGAGGGGTTAAATACCCACAAGGTAGCCAGGAGAACAGGATAGATAATAGAACTGAGAACCTCCAAATTCTCTCAGATATAGGACATAAACAATTAAGTATGCTGGAGCAAAAAATGGATGGGCTACTTCAGCAAAACCAATATCTCCTAAAAAGAATTACCTTGCTTGAAGCCGAGAATGTCTTACTAAAGCAACCAGAGGGGAGTAGGCTATGACTACATTGAATAAACTAGAGGCAATCCGAGACTATGTAATCCCCCCGCCGGCACCTGCGGTTCAGGATTGGATTTCTGCTCAAGATGTGTTCAATCTATATGGAGCGATATTCCCGAAGTACCGTGGGAAGATTTACCTGTCTGATGCTTGGTATAAGATTACTACAATCTCTGAGCTACGTAGATTTATTCGCTGGAGTACCGTTGACAAGTACCCCTATATAGAGGAGATTCGGGATTGTGACGACGCTGCGATAGCCCTAACTGGTCAATTTGCCATGTATCCTGGCTGGTCAGGCTTCCCGACCTCGCTTATCTGGGGCTCTCTCTATGGGGGTCACGCTTTCTTTACTGCTATCGCTTGGCCGTCTCTTGAGGACAGGACTCCTACCCCTTATCATATCGAACCTCAGAACGATCTTGAAATCGCTGAGGAATCGGTGGAGGACATGGAACTATGGCTTCTGGTGGTGTGAAACAAAAGGCGCTAAAACTAGGCGACTACCTAATGCTATTGCTATACTTCTGTCTGTCCTGGCTTGAACAGAAGTATTTAAGACGGCACTAGAATCGGTGTGTTTAACAGGGGGGCTTGACAAGCATAAAAAAAGAGAGTAAGATAGGGTATGCTCCAAAATTTATGGGATACTGATACTCTATCCAGGCTTTACTACACCGAAGGTAAAACACTAGCTGACATCGGTGAGATATACCATGTTTCACGAGAGCGTGTCCGGCAGGTTATGGAAAGGGCTGGGCTAAAGCGTATTAGAAATAGACCACGGCAGCATCCCTCACCTTTGAAATTTACTAGCATAGAACAGTATATCAGCAACAGCACGAATAGAAAGCAGGATTGTTATAAAACCCTTATTAGATTTTTTGATAAGACAAGTTGTTCTCAATGCGGAAGTAAGTGCAATTTACGCACACATTGTAAACACCATCCCATGAGGACAGAAGATGATATTGAGGTTTTATGTGCTTCATGCCTTTCGTTGAACCGCATAGGGAAAATCTCTCGCCAAGAACGTTTGGAAATCTATAGCAAATACGTGGGCGGGCAGGCTACAAAGAGCCTTGCAATAGAATATGACGTATCACGGATATTGATATACAAAATAATTCGAGTGGTTAAGGAGGATCTTCATAGTTACGGGGATATTCAGCATAAGAAGTACCTGCCCCAACTGATAGACCTATAAAGCAAAAGGGAGAATGTAAAACAATGACTAATCCAAAATCAGAATTTATCGGCATCCGCATTACTCGTGAACAGAAGCAAAGGATTCAGAAGAAGTGGCATGGTACTCTTTCTGCCTATATTCGGATGTTGATTGACCGAGACCTGAAAGGTAATCGATTCCTCAAAGTCTTTAGTAAGAGATGAAGCAGCTATGAGTGAAGCTATTAGATGCGACCGGTGTGGTCAATACTTCGACCAGAGGGTAAAGACTGACCTCAAGGTTGAGGGTGGCAAATTTATTATGGTCTTTAGTTTCTTGCGCCCATTGACTGGGGAAGAAGTCGCAGCTTATAAAGAGAGGCAACAAAGCAATCCTGTAGTACAATTCTTTGAAAGTGACACGCCTAAATATCAGCACCAAGACTTATGTGAACCTTGCCAGAAGGAATTGATTTACCAGGGCTTAACCGAGATTATCAAGCAGGCTAAGACAATCAACAAGTGGGACAATGTGCTGAAAGAAATCCAGAAGTAGGGAGGAGAAATGATTGAAGTCTGTAAGTATTTTGAACTGCAAAACGACGTAGGTGAATGGTGTACCTTGCACGATAAGACGTGTGTTGAGTGTTTAGATGAGAAATCAGAAGGCTATATAGAAAATTGTCTATATAAGGAGGTAGAAATGGTTGGAGAAGTTAAACAAGAAGAAACTAAGGAAACAGCAATAACCACAACTGCAACTTTACCAATGAGCGTAGAGCAGGCAGACAAATTAGCTCATGCCTGTTTTGTTTCTAAAGCTTTCAGTGGTATTGCCAGTAAAGAACAGGCATTGGTGAAGATTATGGCAGGGCAAGAGTTAGGTATCCCGCCGGTGCAAGCAGTTAATAAACTTTACATTGTTAATGGGAAGATAGGCATGGGCGTAGAGGCTATGGCTACCTTGTTGGCTGAAAGAGGCTATACGTGGGATATGACCTGGGATGATATGGACAAACCTACAGTCTGCGAAGTTATCTTTAACCACAATGGTCGCAAGCCCTTTAAGTCTCGATTTACCATGTCAGATGCCAAGAGAGCTGGGCTTCTCAAAGGAAATGGAGCTTGGGAGAAGTATCCTAAAGACTTATTGTATGCCAGGGCTTTTAGTAGTGGCGCTAGAAAGTATGCACCCGAAGCGCTGTCTGGTTGTGGCTACACTTCAGAAGAATTACATAGCATTAGCAATGAACCAATTATTGAAGGGGAGGCTAGGGTTATCGATGATAATGTTCCTACTCCTAGTCCTGAAGTTTCACCAGTTGGCGAAACTGGCGAATCTAGTGAAACTGAAGATAGTAATGACCATTGGTGCGAAATCCATCAGACATCCTTCTTTCGGAAGGGTAAAATGAGGTGGTGGGCACATCCGATTGGGGATACTGGTAAATGGTGTTCTGAGAATAAAAAGACAGAAACCAAAGAGGCTGAAATACCAGAAGCTTCCCATCTTGAAGCTGATATGGAGTTTAAGAAGGCGGTGGCTGGGTTTATGAGTCAGCTAGGCTGGCAAAACACTGAACTTATTAATCACCTTGAACAAAACTTTACAGTAAATAAGTTAAGTGAATTATCAGAGAAACAAAGGGAGGTACTGCTTAATCAATTAGCGGACCGGGTAGCAGTAATACCTGAATAGAGGAACTAGAAAACCATGACAAAGAGTAAAGGCCACACGATTTATAAGAACAAAGAGGGGGTAACAGTTTCGGGGGTTACATCTGTTATCGGGCAATTAGCTAAGCCTGCGCTTGCGCCGGCAGCAAATAAACTAGGGCTTCAAGGGATAGACTCTACAAAGCACTGGAAAGAACTAGCTGAAATAGGTAGCCTGGCTCACGCTATGATATTAGCAGAGATTAAGGGCGAAAAGCTAGATACCTCTGACTACTCTCCTAACCAGCTAGACAAGGCAACTAACAGTATGCTGTCCTATCTGGAATGGGCAAAAGGACATAAGGTTGAACCTATCTTGCTTGAAACCCCATTGGTGTCAGAAGAGTTTCAATTTGGCGGTACGCTCGATTTCTTTGGAATACTTGATGGCAAAACCACCCTCGTAGATTACAAAACTGGGCGAATTTGGTTTGAGCATTACCTTCAAATGTGTGCTTATAGGTGGTTGCTTATAGAGAAGGGGTATTTAGCACCTGAGCAAATAATAATTCTAGGTATACCACGAGATGAGAATGATAAGTTCCAAGAAGTCTACATTCCTGGCGAAACCTATACTGAGACAGATACGGGATGGGCTATATTTAGACATTTGCTCGGTGTGCATAACCTGAAAAAGAAACTCAAGGTACATTAACAAAAGAATAATGCTTGCTCGGTGGCATTGTGAGGGGAAACCCAACAAGCTGGTTCGCTGGTAATGCCTTAATAGTGGAGGGTGCTAAGCAAGGGCAACTTGGCGGGAATAGAGGTCGCAACTCTGCCTAGTTAAAATAAGCCCTGCCCAGTAGACCAAGATGAAACTGGACACGCAGCTTGCCAGCTACCCTGATGAGTCGCTAAGCGTCTTAATAAGGGCTGAAATGGTAGGGTAATTTAGCAGTAATGCTAAGTAGCTTCGGCTTTCATACCCCTGCTAGCTGGCAGGCGACCAGCCTAATGCCCTGCCAGGGAAAGCTACTGGAAAGCCGTCATGGTAAGTACAGGAGAGCATTTGGCAGGACAAGCCCTGCTGGTGATGGGTTGAGTTGTGGGTAGGTGTCAAAATGATGCCGAACTTCAAACAGCACTAGCCAGCAGGGTAGACTGGAATAGAAAGGAAGGTAAAGGAATGAATAAAGCACAGACTAAGCTGTTTATTGAAAGGCTGTGTCGGGAATATGATTTAGAAGAGACTGACTTTGTAGTCATAGACTGGCAGATATTTATTAGCTGGAAAGCTGCTGAGAAGATGTTTGAAAAGATGTGCGGAATTAAGAAGGAGGGCTAATATGTATGACATAGATGACCCCGGGAAAGAATCATGGGTAACCTTACCCAACCATTACTGGGACGATGACGACCTGATTGATTTTCCTTGTAGCGACACATTCCTCCGCCACTACCACGCTCTAGGGCTAACCCCGCGCTGTCCCGAGCCCGATGTTCAACCTCAGTTGAATGAGCTATCTGGTAGGTTGGAGAGGCTTGAAAGTGTGATACGAAGCAGACCCAGGCCAGTTGTTAGGCCAGTGTATCAGCAACCACCAATGACAGTACCGGTAGAATATAAGAGGGGAGGCAGTATCAAAAGACAACCGAAATATTAACCCTAAAGTACTAGTTGGTAGAGATACTACTAGTAATATTTATAAAGATATTAGAGAGTATCAAAAAAATGATACTATTAGATAGAAGAAACAAAAGGACAGATACCGAAATAGTATCAAAATAATATCATGGGTGTTAAATTCTGAACTTGACAGCGTTAAAATGGTGTGGTAAGATGATTTTATGGAAACCCCTTTCGGCTTTACTGCTAGGAGGTATATTTGGAAAATTGTTATTAGGGAGGCTACTCCCTATATCCTTGATTTGGGGGAGAGGCAAGGTTTCAATAAATTTGTTGAGGAAGACCCCCAGGGAATTGTTGGGCGGCTTGGCTTTGATGTTTGTTGGGCTTTGTTGTTCGGGGACTGGGAGCATAATTGGTATAAGTGCCGGCGTAAGCAAGGATGGAGGAGATATAAGTTGGAATCCTTGCACACACAAGAACAGTGGGAAGAAAAGAAGAAACAGTATAATTATAGGTGTTTCTACTGCGGGGGAAAAGTGGAAAGACTAACAAGAGACCACGTAATCCCCTTGACTAAAGGAGGGACTGATAGAATTGAGAATATAGTTCCTGCTTGCTGGCCGTGCAATAGGGCGAAGGGCGTAAAACCACTTGAACGCTTTAAGAACGGAGCAACGTTGAAAGTATTATGAAATCATTATCGAAGCAGATAGAAGAATGGGTGGGTAGAAATAAGAATTGGTTCACTTATCACCAACTAGACCGAGCCTTTTCGCTTACTACCCAAAAAGAGAAAACGTTACGCAGGGTAGTAATCTATAACCTTGCTCAAAAGGGCTTGGTGATGAAATCCCCAAACCACGACGGTCTCTATAAATATCTTGAACCACTAAAGAGCGTAGACTTGTGGTAGTATCAATAGCAACAATAATATCACCATAGTATCAATCATATCAAGATTTAAGGGAAAAGAAGTATGCCTGAAAAGTTAACACAATCATTAGTTGAGCGGTGGGTTTCCTTAATGAGTGGGGTATTTTCGCTCCGTGATTTAAGACAGGAGTATGGGATAGAGGAGGATGAAAACAAGGCTTATCTGCGGGTTGTGATGGGTAGATTGGCCGAGCAAGGTATTGTTGTGCCCTTGGGAAAGGATGGTACTTATCGTAAAATAGACAGCGAAAGGAAGCCAATGGACTGGCAAGGGGCTGACCCTAAGAAGACAATCCCTCTGAAGTTCCCTTTTGGGCTAGGGGCACTTTTCAAGATTTATCGCAAGAGTATTGTAATTGTGGCTGGAAGCAAGCAAGTAGGCAAGACTGCTTTTCTGTATAACTTTATTAAGCTGAATATGCACAACACCCTTGGTGTTGATTTATATAATTCTGAGACTGGGGCAGAGCAGATGAAGGAACGCTTTATGCCTTTTGATATACCAGAGCCGGCACCTTTTAATGTTTATGAGCAATACGATAACTTTGCCGATGTGATAGACCCAGATAGGATTTCAGTTATAGATTACCTTGACTTAAATAGTGAAGTCTATCTAGTGGGCGAAGAGATTGACAGGATATTTAGAAAAACTAACTGCGTAGCTGTAATCGGGATACAGAAACCACCGCCAACCGTAACCTATGTTAAAGGAGTGAAGAAGATTATAGATAGAGACTTGGGCTATGGCGGTGGCTTCTCAGCAAAGAGGGCAGTCGTTTATATATCTATGAGTAGTAACAAGTTAAAACTTGTCTATGTAAAAACGCCAGCATCGCCAAAAATCAATCCCAACAATATGCAGTGGACTTTTAGAATCGGGGATGATGGGGTTAGCTTTGAGGATATACAAGAATATCAGGGAGAAGATGAGTTTAGATTTTAGGAGGTTGATATGTTAAGAAAAACTGCTGAGGAATCTCGCTTATTTGGCGACCATCTATATTTTAAGGGGATGCTATTTCTATCGGATAGTCAAGCTACTTTTCCTGAGCTTGTGTTACCTGATAAGGCAAGGATAATTCCTGATGACTTATGGGAATTTCTTTTTGATGAACTTAAAAGGCAAGTAAAGGGAGGTGTAACATGATTATTGAGCAGGTCTTTTATGGTG
>Ga0265596_1000700_pt1 | contig 18219 bp, 18 predicted proteins | sample saktaG_FD_190143 | JGI IMG/M metagenome (GOLD analysis project Ga0265596, IMG submission 190143) | Saline water microbial communities from Sakinaw Lake, British Columbia, Canada - sak_2013_06_06_60m | ecosystem: Environmental > Aquatic > Non-marine Saline and Alkaline > Saline ...
TGATAGTTACGTATTTTCCTTCTTTACCGGCAAAAGGAGAATTGTTTACCATTAAGTCAAGTGAAATTGTCGGTTCATCAATCTTAATAGCCGGCAACATCTCCTGGTCTTTGTTTTGACAGATTGTTTCTCCGATATATATACCCGGCAATCCAGCTATCATTACAATATCACCAGCAACCGCTTCATCAACTTCTTTTCTATTTAATCCGTAGAAAGTATATACATTGCTTATTCTACCCGTTCTGCACTTGTCTTCGCCCTCCTTTATAATCACGCTCATGCCTTTTTTCACTTTGCCTTCATATATTCTGGCAATAGCCATCCTCCCCACATAATTATCATAAGCCAGGCTGAAAGACTGCATTCTTAAAGGTTTTTCGTTCGCTTCGTCGCTTGAAGCAGGATTTACCTTTTCTAATATTAAATCAAGAAGCGAAGAGAGGTCTTCATCCTTGTCATCTAATTTTCTTTTTGCAATCCCCTTTCTGGATACAGCGTAAATCGTTTCAAAATCAAGCTGTTCGTCGCTTGCTCCTAAATCCATAAATAACCCAAGCACCATATCACGAACCTTGTTTGGTCTTGCCGCAGACTTGTCTATTTTATTAATTACTACTATTGGTTTTAAGTTAAGTTCCAGTGATTTTTTCAATACGAATTTTGTCTGAGGCATAGGCCCTTCTTGAGCGTCTACCAAAAGCAAGACAGAATCAATAGACCTTAATATCCTTTCTACTTCCGAACTAAAATCAGCATGACCGGGTGTGTCAATAATATTTATCTTTGTGCCTTTATAGATTAAGGAAGTATTTTTTGAGTAAATTGTAATCCCTCTCTCCTTTTCCAATGCGTCTGAATCCATACTAACGCCTTCATCAGCCATTTTTGTCTGGCACATCAAAGCATCGGTCAAAGTTGTTTTTCCATGATCTACATGGGCAATAATTGCGATGTTTCTTATTTCCATACGTTTATCTCTGTAATTTTAACAAAGCTTGTCAAAGTTAAACTTAGACAAATTCTATTTTATATCTTATTTCAGAAAAAACCAAGGGTTAACCCTGGAGAAAGAAGTCGGTGGAGGTTAAACCTCCACCGTTTTGCACTTTTTTATTCTTTTTCTACTGTCTCCTCTCTTTCATCTCAAACGTCACTCCTAGGATTCTTACCTCCATGTTTTCGTTTATTTTTCCTTCAAGCTCTTTTTTTATCTCTAGAGCTTCCTCCCATGAACAATACTTAATATCATAGCGGTTGATTATGAGGTCAACGTTCTTCTTATTCTTAGGAACTATATATATTATGTGTCCTACTATTTTTGTCCCCGGCTCATCGTAAGATATGATCTTTACCATGTCCAATCCTGTTTTCATTTTTCTTTCCTCCTTCTTTCTTTTTTAACTTTCATTCTATTATCATTAACTACTATCTTAGGAATAAGAACTATGTTTTTACATTCTATCTTTCTACATTCTACCTTTACCTCTAAAAAATCCCCTTCCTCAATATCTAATTCTTTTAAAACCTTACTTGGGATTGTCACCTGGCCTTTCGCCTTAATACGAACTATAAGCATTTTACTCCTCCTTCTTAATCTAAACTCAATTTCTTTATATTTTCTCGAATGGACCATCGTTCAGTGGCTGAGGAAGAAAACTCATGTCCCCGAATTTCTCTTTCGGTTCCCCTATCAGTTTTCCAGTTTTTTTAGATAAAAACATAAATAATTCACCAGCAACATCTTCTGGAAAGCAATCTGGCAGGCCTATTGATTTCTGAAACGATGCAACAACAACTCTATGATGAGTTTCTCTATCTATGACCACAATCTCAACTGTGCTGTCCATTTTTACCTTCACTTCCTTTCTTTTTTTAATTTAAAGAACAATGACTAAATAAAAACAATCTTATTAAGATTGTTTATAATGACATATATTAAATAGAAGTCAATGAAGTAGTTCTCTTTATATATCGATATTAGAATTTGTCTATGGAGATTTAATTAAAAAAATACTGCGGGGTTTAACCTCGTGATAACGTGATTGATCCCTGGGATCAATCAATATAGATAAGCCCGCTTTTAATATTTAGGTTGAGTTTCCGGATTGCTAAGCTTGACAGCTGTACCATAAGTCAAAAGTTCAGCAGCACTGCCTATAACACTGGTAGTCATGAAACGTATATCAATAATAGCATCAGCCCCTAGTTCTTCGGCCTGAGCTATCATACGATCGGTAGCCACTTTGCGAGCTTTTCCCATCATTTCGGTATACTCGATCAACTCACCGCCAAGAACAAGTCTTACCATGGCAGATAAATCTTTTCCAATCCAGATAGCAAAAATAGTATGTCCCTGGACTAAACCTAAAACTTCAGTAACCTTGCGATTCGGTATTTTTGAAGAGTTTTGGAGCAATATGCGAGTCTGAGATTTAATAACCGGGGATTTCCTTTCCTCAGCTTTGCCTTTCCGTTGTTCAATAGCCACCGTCAACAATACTAAGAAGATACCTCCAAAAAGACAATAAATCGCAATCTTTAACCACCAAGAAATCATGGGGTCATGATATACATACCATGGTCCTCCTATAAAGATAGCAACAAAAATCCCAACCACAAAAGCAAGTGAACCAATTAATCGAAAAAACTTCATATTTCTCACATCCTTTATATTTATTTAAATTCGACCTTTGATATTAAACAAGATTCGGCTATTGCTATCCTCAGTCTGGCACCAAAGTTTTAAAGGCAATTTACGAAGTCTGGAGCATATCTCATTGATCCATTCCAGTTAATATGTTTTGTCCGGAAACCAAAAAATCATTACTTAAAATCTTTCCCGTAAATTTTTCCCAACAATTTTAATGTTGCTTGAACCGAAGGATTCTTAGTATTTTTTAACACTAATCTCTCACCAAATCTATTAAATAGAGGACTCAAAAATTCATCACCCCAGGAAGGCGTAAAAGTTATGACCCCTTCAAAATCCACTATGATATTTTCACCGCCTTTTATATCTCTCAGGGAGGGCTCGAAAGCAGCAAAGGATTCCCTGCCGAATTGCCGACTATTTAAGGTTGTACCAAATTTTTTCAAAAAAATAGTCATAAAGTCTGTCTTAAAACTTAATTAATGCGAGACAACCGTAAAGCTTCGTATCACCTAAGCTATTCCGTAGCCTTGGCGAAGGATAGCTGCGGGGCTTGGATTCGGACCAAGATTAAATGCTCCAGAGGCATCCGTCCTACCATTAGACGACCCCGCAATCTACACTCTCAAATACTTCCTTATAGCAATCAAGCTTCCGAATACTCCAATACCTACCGCAATCATCATTTGAAGCAGGAATATGTTCAACAATCCTCCCTTAAAGAACCCAAGCATATCAAACCCTCCAAGTGAAACCTGTATCTTAGCATTGAAAGCAAAAAGCAAAGAAAAGAATACCAAAAGAGTTATTAAAACAGCAAACGTTCCTATAATCATCCCGTGAATTACAAACGGTCCCTTTATAAACCAATTTGAAGCACCAACCATTCTCATGATCTCTATTTCCTGTTTTGAATTCTGCAAAGCCAATTGAACTTGATTGTAAGCAACCAGAACGGCAACCAATCCCAAAACAAGAGCTAAAATAATCCCACCTTTGTTTACTTGCTGACTAATCGATAAAAGCCTTTGAATAATGGGCTCTTTCTCATAATAGTCAATCTTGTAAATAATATCTTCAAACTCCCCTTGTTCTAATTGACTTACAATTGAAGCATATTGCGAAGAATGAAAGGCACTAATATCTAGATGAGCAAGAAAAGGATTCAACCCCAATTCCCCCAAAGATTCCATTAAAAGAGCGTCGCCTTCATGACGTTCTTCAAACTTCATAAGAGCTTCCTCTTTTGAAATATATTTAATATTTTCAATCTCAGATATTTCAGCAATTTCTTTTGAAAATTCCATTACCTCCCCTTCTAAAACATTTTCATTGAAATAGACATTGATATCAACTTTTTCTTGGACTTGTTTAATTAAAAATTCAGAAACCGCCCCGAAGACATAGATACATGTAATTAAAGAGACAACTACAACCAGAATAAAGATGCAGGCAGAAGCCCCTCCTATGTTGCGAGAAAAGTTCTTCCATCCGAGCTTTAATATTTTTTTAATAAAATTCATAAAATAAAGTTATAAGATGAACCTTCCTTTTTGGTCATCCCTTATTACTTTCCCTTCTTCTAAAGTAATCACTCTTTCTTCTAAGTTATCTATTATCTCTTTGTCGTGAGTGGATAAAATAACGGTAGTCCCAAGCTTATGAATCTTTTTTAAAAGATTGATTATATCTCTTGTATGATAAGGATCAAGATTTCCCGTAGGCTCATCGGCTAAAACTACCTTGGGACGGTGAGCAATAGCTCTTGCAATAGCTGCCCTTTGCTGTTCTCCTCCCGAAAGTTGAGCTGGAAAATTAGAAGCTCTGTTTGTAAGTCCGACTATTTCAAGTACTTGAGAGACCTCTACCGATATATCTTCATCATTTTTACCTATCAACTCTAAAATATAGGAGATATTTTCATAAACGGTTTTTGAAGGAAGAAGCTTGTAATCTTGGAAGACAATTCCTATCTTTCTTCTAACTCCTTGAAGCTTTCCGAAACCCAAGGAAGAAACTTCATCTCCGTTAAAAAAGATTTTGCCCTTGCTTGGCTTTTCAATTCCCAAGAGAAGTTTTAAGAGAGTTGTCTTCCCTGCTCCCGACCTGCCTACAATGCAGACAAATTCATCAGAATCTACTTCAAAAGACACATCGTCTAGAGCAATAATGTTATTGGGATAAGTTTTAGTTATGTTTTGAAACTTGATCATCTTTTTTAATTTTAATTTCAGCTTCAATAAACTGATCTATTTCACCATCAAGTACTTTCTCAATGTTTGAAGTCTCAACGCCGGTTCTTAAATCTTTTATCATCTTATATGGATGAAAAACATAATTCCTTATCTGACTTCCCCACTCTATAGAAACTGCTTTTCCTTTAAGTTTGGCCAATTTCTTTTCTTCTTCTTTTTCTCTCAAGCGATAAAGCTTTGAATAAAGCATTTTCATTGCTGTTTCTCTGTTCTTTCCTTGCAAACGCTCAATTTGACAAGAAACGACAATATTTGTAGGAAGGTGCGTTATCCTCACAGCAGAATCCCTTTTGTTCACATATTGGCCTCCGGGTCCCGAAGCTCTGTAGAAATCAATTCTTAAATCTTCCGGCCTTATCTCTTCCTGTTCTTCCTTTAAAATCTCAGGCAGGGCCTCAACCAAAGCAAAAGAAGTGTGCCTTAAGCTTTGAGCAGAAAAAGGAGAAATCCTAACCAATCTGTGAACACCGCTTTCTTTCTTTAAAAACCCGTAAGCATATTTTCCTTTTACTTCCAAGCTTGCCTGTTTTGTTCCAATCCTTCCCTCAGCCCCCGCTTCTCCAAAAGATTGATCTATTAATTTCACATTGAACCCTTTTTTTTCACAATACATCTGATACATTCTCAAAAGTATAGTTGCCCAATCCTGGGCATCCTGACCTCCCGCTCCGGAATATATCGAAAGGATTGCAGAACCTTTATCATATTTATCTGAAAGAAAAACCTTGAATTCTTGTTTTCCTATTTCTTTTTCTAAAAAATTAACCTTCTCTTCAAGTTCTTTTCCAAGAGATTCGTCTTCCCCGACCAATTTTTCAAGACCTTCAACCTCTCCAAGCTCTTTTTCCAAAGATTGGCATTCCCCCACCTCCTCCTTCAAGAAAGAAAGTTCCTTTGTCACTTTAGCTGCTCTCTTGTTATCTTCCCAAAATCCGGGAACTCTTATCTCTTTTTCTAACTCTTTAATCTTTTCTTCTTTATTACTTAAGTCAAAGACAGTCCTTCAGATGAAGGAGTTTTAATTTCAAGTCTTCAATTTTATCAGATAATACTTTCATTTCTTTAAGTAAATTTACCATAAAATCAAATGAAAGTAAACGAAGAGAAAATATTGAGTTAAACCAAAATAAATGGCGAGCAAACATAAATGTTTACTCGCCTATCTTAAAAATTGGTGCCCGTGACCGGGGTTGAACTGATGTCTCTCGGATTTAGAAATCGAGTATTTCCTTGATTTAAATCACGGATAGATTTCTATCTCCTAATGACGCTTTCAAGGCGTGTATTCTTCGTTAAACTACACGAGCCCAATTGTTGAAAGAACTATGATGCTTCATACTATCACAATCAAAAGAATTTGTCAATGAGAAAGCGAGACATAACCGTCTCGCTTTTTTAAAATCACTTGCCCTTCAACCAATTCGAGTGTAAAAATACTTCTAAGAAATGGGAAAAGCTTACGTATTCTTTACTAGCCTTAAAATTATTTTTAAGAATATGCCTCTTTAAATAGTCAAGGATATTATTCTCATCAATATTCCCTGAAGAAATTACAATCCTCGCAGTCCCGAGAGATTTTAGCATTCTCTTATTCCATGCATGTAGATCAGTTGTCGGTACTAACGGCATACGCATTATCTCTGCAAGCACGCTTGTCTTCTTGTTAGTATAATCGGTGTAGCCATCAGGCATAAGACCTCTTACCCATGGAATTAACAATCCATTCCATTCCAAAGCTATTCTGCCGAGATATTTACCGCAAATATGAGTAAGTTCTAATTCTTTTTCCGAACTGATATCTCTGAATCTGCGAGACGGTAAGGCATCTACATAGGGATGATCAAAAATAGCTATTCCTCCCTTTTCCAGTATCTCGTCAATGATTCCTTCCACGCTGTACAAACTTTTAATCCGAGTTACCCCTATTGATAAGATATGCCAGGACCTGTCAAGGGGAGCAACCTCTCTTCCTAAGATGACAAAAAGACTTTTTCCATTCTTCTTGTTGGTAAAATGATAGGTCTTCTTACTCCAGTCTATCTCCATTTTGTAATAAGACATTAATTCCTCATCTGCAAACATTACTGTTCGAAGGTCAACAAGCTTATGCCAGCTGAAATCAAGCAAACATATCAAATCAAGATCATTTTTTTCCATCTGTCTTAAAATATCTATAGCTTTAATCTTGTTTCCAAACGGATGGACCTGTAAATCGCAAGATAATTTCTGAATTTTCAAATCAATTCACCTCCTTATTATTTTTTTAAAGAAAAGATATTATATCATACATCTATTCCAAAGAAATGTCAATAAAAAAATCCTGCCCTTAGGCAAGTTTTTGGAGCCGGAGGCGAGATTCGAACTCGCGACTTGCTGTTTACGAAACAGCTACTCTACCACTGAGTTACCCCGGCAAGAAAGACATGAGATTGCTCTACCCCTGAGCTATGCTGGCATAAAACCCAAGCGGGTGAGCGGAGTCGAACCGCCATCCATTCCTTGGGAAGGAATTATAATAACCGCTATACGACACCCGCATAAATCACCAAAATTTTAACTTTTCAAGTATATTATCTAAAAACCCTTTTTCTTCTTCTTGCTCGGGAACTGGTTCTTCCTCTTCTTCTTTAATAAAAGCAACTCCTTGTTCTCCGGGACTTTTTAAATTAAGATCTTCCCTTGCAACTTCTTCTACATATTCCTCGCTTTCCTGATAAGAAATATTAGCTTGAAGATTTTTTTTCTTCTGTTCTAAATCTCGAATCTGTTCTTGAAGCGATGCAATATCTTGAGATATCTTAGCTCTTTTCTGATTTATATTAACAGATGAAAAAAATAAGAAACCGGTTATTCCCAAAATAAAAGCAAGAAGGAAGTAAGAAAAGAATGATGATTTGACGACTCCCTTTTTAAATCTTTTAAATTTTGCTACCATCTTATAAAGGGATTAATTAATTTAATTAGCTTATGAAAAAATTAAAACAAAAAGATATCTTTCGCATAGTCTGGGTAGTGATGATTTCTCTCGTGATACTAAGCATGCTTGGATTTACACTTGCACCCTTATTCTAAATTAGCATTTTTAGACTTTCTTTTCAAACATAATTATTCACTTTTGAATATCTCTAAAAAGGCTTTTGGAGGGATTGCCAGCTTTCCCTTCTCTTTAAGTTTCTTTTTCCCCTTCTTCTGCTTTTGAAGAAGTTTTCTTTTCCTTGAAAAATCGCCTCCGTAAAGAGGAGCTGTAACATCTTTTCTTTTAGCGCGGATAGTTTCTCTTGCAATTATCTTTCCGTAAACGACTGCCTGTAAAGGAACGGAGAAAAGTTGAGGAGGCAAAACGCTTTTCAGTTTTTCAACCGTCTTCCTGCCCTCTTTCTGAACTTCGGACTCAGGAACAATCTTTGACAGAGAGTCTTCCCTTCTCTCCAATATCAAAACATCGAGTTTGACAAGATTTACCTGTCTCCAATCCAAAACTTCGTAATTGACGGAAGCAAAACCCTTGGTTACACTCTTTACTTTATCGTAAAAGTTTTTAGCCACGATTTCCCTTAAAGGAGTCTCATAAACTAACCGGCATTTCTCTTCCCCTATATAGTCGGTTTTAATGTAATTGGATTTAATCTTTTTAAGAAGTTCTGAAACATTCCCCATATATTCCAAAGGAGTCAATATTTCAAGCTTTGCCCATTGCTCTAAAGTTTCTTTAATCCCGGAAGGGTTCTCCGGCCAATCACTGGGACTGTAAACAAAATAGCTTCTATTCGTTTTATCAATCAGTTTAAACAGAACTGACGGGGTCGAGAGAATAAGATTCAAGTCAAACTCCCTTTTCAGCCTTTCGATAATAATCTCCGCGTGTAAAAGACCCAGGAATCCGCATTGATAGCCTCTTCCGAGCCCGGCTTTCAACTCAGGTTTAGATATCAAAGAGGCGTCGGTTAATACTAATTTCTCTAAAGCATTCTTTAAGAGTTCAAAGTCATTTGAATCTTCGGGATAGACGCTTAGAAAAACCATGGGCGAAGACTCTTTGTATCCATGCAAAGCAAGTTTTGAAGCTTGAAGTTTAGACCTCGAAAGCAAAACGGTATCACCCACCCTTACTTTGCGCGATTCTTTAATACCCGTAGCAATATATCCAATTTCACCTGACTCCAAAAACTCAGATTTAACCAATTCGGGTTTAAAAAGTCCAACTTCTTTTACCTGGCTTTCAACTTCTCCTTTGATTAAATAAATATTGTCCCCTTCTTTAATATGGCCGTCAAAAACCCTGACGTAAACTATAACTCCTTTAAAAGAATCATACTTTGAATCAAATATGAGAGCACGAAAGTCATCTTCTTTGGAAACATCTTTTGGGGAAGGAATCTTTTTAATAATCGTTTCTAAAACTTTTTCAATATTGGTGCCGTCTTTCGCTGATATCTTTAAGATATCTTCAGGGTTAATAAAAAGAAGGTCTGACATCTCTTTTTCAACTTCTCCAATCCTTGCTTCAGGCAAGTCAATCTTATTAATAACAGGGATGATGACTAAACCTTGCTTTTGAGCTAATTCCAAATTAGCAACCGTTTGGGCCTGAATGCCCTTGACGGCGTCCACCAGCAAAACAGCTCCTTCAACCGCCGCAAGGGAGCGAGAGACCTCATAGGAGAAGTCAACGTGTCCTGGAGTATCTATAAGGTTCAAGAGATAGTCATTTCCCTCAAAAGAATGATTCATGGTAACAGGCTGCATCTTTATGGTAATCCCCTTTTCTCTTTCAAGATCCATCAAGTCGAGATATTGGGAATGCATTTTTTTCGGATTAACCGTTTTTGTCAATTCAAGAAACCTATCAGCCAAAGTTGATTTTCCATGGTCTATATGAGCAATAATAACAAAGTTTCTAATGTATTTCTTTTCCATTATTTTTCTATTGATTTTTTTAGTACGGATTTCTTAAAGAAAGAGTTTTTAATGGCTCTAAGTTCCGGGGACCCTAACAAAAAGGTAAACAAGAAATAAACGGCCATTCCTGTTATTCCAGCAAGAAAAGTCTGAATCAAAACCCCGAAGAATGTGTGCATATCAACCAAAGGAGCGGTAACTTTCAAAACAAAATAAATGGAAATACTTGATAAAAAAGTAGCAAGCAATACCTTTTTAAAAGAAATCAGGATTTTCCCAAAACCCAAACCTTTCATTCTCTTTCTGAGGAAAATTAAAAGAAGCAACAAATAAACAACAGAAAAAACTGAAAGAGCCAAGGGAAGTCCTAGTACTTGTAAATTTTCAATATCATGCATCTTTAACAAAGAAGCAATCATATTTCGAAAAGCATTCTCAAAACTTAAAAGCCAAACAAACAAAAAACTTAAACCGACGTTAAGCGATATGCAAATCATACTGAGGACAACGGGCGTTTTAGTATCATGAAAGGAGTAAAAAGTACGACAGAGAAAGGGAGAAAGTGCTGCAGCAAAAATTCCAAAGCAGAAAAGCCCCAAACAGGCAGCAGTCAATCTGGTATCTTCCCAACCGAATCTGCCCGTCCCAAGTATTAATCTTACAATTTGAGCTCTCAGTAAGAACATAAAGACGGACATCGGGGTTACTAAAAAAAGTATCTGCCTGAAAGTTGATGAAAAGTTTTTAAAAAACCTTTCTTTTTCATTGTGGACAAAATTCCGCGACATAGCCGGAAAAACGGCCAAAGCAAAAGGAATTCCGACCAATCCAACGGGAATATAGTTTATATTATAAGCAAAATTAAAAACAGCGATTGAACCAATTTGCAAAGTTGAAGCGATCGCAGTAATAACAATTAGGTTTATGTGGTAAGCAGCGCTCCCGATTGTCCTTGGTATCATAAGCTTGAAAAGCTTAATCAATCCCGGATATTTGAAATTCAAAGAAAAACGATATTTATACCCCGTATACCTTGCAGCAGGAATCTGGATAACCCAATGCATTAAAGCTCCAAGTATCACACCGTAAGCTAAGCCGTTAATACCGAAAACCGGATAGAGAAAAACAATTCCAAAAATAATGCCAAGGTTATATAAAATAGGACACAAGGAATAAACCAGGAAACGATTGAAATAATGAAGAACCCCAGAAAAAACACTTGATATTCCCAAAAGAATAGGACTTAAAAACATTATCCTTGTCAACGCTATAACCAAGGCCCTGTTCTGAATATTAAATCCGGGAACAACAAATCTAACAAAGAAAGGTGTAAAAATACACAAAAGAGTGCAAACTATAATCAAAATAAGTAAAAAACAATTTAAAACATTGTTTGTCAAACGCCATCCTTCCTCCGGATCTTTCTTAAAATATTGGGAGAAAACAGGTAAAAACACGGTTGATATTCCCCCCATAATTAATATTCCGTAAACAAAATCCGGAACTCTAAAAGCAGCAAAGTAAATATCAAGCTCTGCCCCCGCTCCAAAACGACCTGCCAAAAGACGATCTCTTACCAAAGCCAAGACTCTGCTAAATATACCGGACAATGTAAGGATTGCTGCAGCAAAAGTGATGTTCTTGGCTTGAGAATTAAAGAATTTATAGAACATTTCTTTATTTTACACTTGCTTTAACTTAGGGTCAATTTTCATTTGACAAAAAGGGATGCTCCTGATAAAATGGCAACACCTTAACAAATTGAGCGACCGCCTCGAATTTATCGGGGAGGAAAGTCCGAACACTCATTTCCGCCAATTGGCGGATCTAAAAAGGCAGTGGCTAACAGCCATCGTTCCAAGAAATTGGAATAGAGGTGCGAACAGAGACGTTCCAGGCGAAAGCCGAGGAATATCCCTAAAGGATAAGTTCGGTCACAAGGTAAGACATCTTTTTCATGCTCCCTAAAGGAGTAAAAGAAGAAACTTTATTTAAAACCGAGGTGAAACGGCTAAATCCTTGCCGAGTGCAAGAACAAACCTTTCAGAATTCTTCTGAAAGGAAAAGTAGTTCGCTAGATCCTCCAAGTAATTGAAGGACCAGATAGATGGTCGCCTAAAACAAAATTCGGCTTACGGATTTGTTAAGGTATTAAAACGCGAGAACAATTTGTTTTCGCTTTTTAATTTACTAAAATAATCCTTGAGCTTTTGATTCTGCATCCAAGCATTGATTGACCAAAGCATCTGCTTCCCTATTCTTCTCTCTGGGAATCGAATTAAACTTTATCTTTTTGTAATCAATTCTAAGATTCCAGACCTTTAGAAAAAGTTCGCCGATCCTAGAATTAACAATTTTATATTTTCCTTCAAGTTGTTTTACTAAAAGTTCTGAATCAGAATTTATTTCAACTTCCATGTTTTTTGTATTCTTCTTGCCGAAAAGATGCTTCATCTTCTTCAACGCAAAAATTACCGCCCCATATTCGGCTTCGTTGTTTGTAACTTTGCCTAAGTATTCGGAATATCCTTTAATCTTTTCCCCATGAACATTGCAGACTACAACACCAACTGCCCCAGGTCCGGGATTTCCCCTGGATCCCCCATCAGTATAAACTAATATTTTTTTAACACTTTCTAATTTAGTCATTTTCTTTTAAATTTATCTGCTTTCTGAAATATTCAGATAAACATTTTTTAAATTTCTTTATATTTTTGCTCTTTATCCTGAACCCGGATGCTTTAGCATGCCCGCCGTAAGTTTCTAAAAGTTCTTTACAATGCATCATTGCTTCAACTCCATTTACATCTCCGGGATTTCTTACCGTTCCAGTATTTTCTTTTTCTTGAATCTTGTAAAGAAAAACTGGTTTCTTGAATTTACGGCATATTCTTGAAGCCACTCCTCCAAGCAGAATCAAAGGCCATTCTTTGTTGCCCTGAAAAATAAAAACATCAGAATCCTTCACTTTTCCCTCAACCTCGGAATAAATATCATTTGATTGGTTTTTTTTCCTCCTAGCTTCTTTAATAAAATCCAAAGCCATTTTCTCAGTTTTAGCAAAGGATTTTTCCGTTAGAAATATGAAAATCCCATTAAGACTGCCTGTATTTTCAGATGACTTCAATTGAGAAGTTATCTTTTGCTGAACTTCTTGAAGTCCGCCGTCTTTGAAACCGGTAAGTTCAATTAAAACTTGGAGACCGGGTCTCGAAGTATAGTTTAGAATTTTAAGACCTTCTTTTACAAATTTCTCATTTTCATTTATCAAAGGCACTTGATCTGCTATGGTTCCCAAAGCTACAAGTTCCAAGAATTCTTTAAGGAACTGCTTGTTTTTAGGATAACTCTTTTTATCTTCTGCGAAGATAGCTTCAGCCAACTTATATGCAACGCCCACGCAGGCCATCTCTTTAAAAGGATATTTGTCTGTCTCTTGCTTGGGATCAACAATGATGGAAGCTTCGGGCATTTTGTCCAAAACCTGATGATGATCAACGATAATAACTTCAAAACCAAGCCCATTTGCTTTCTTAACCTCTTTAAAATTAGATATACCGCAATCTAAAGTAATAAAAAGAGCAGGAGCGTTCTTTTTTAAAACATTTAAAGATTTTTCAGTTATTCCATATCCTTCTTTTTCTCTTTCGGGGAAATAAAAAGCAGAGATTTTACCTCCCAGTTTTTCAATAGTTTCTTTGAGAATGATAACTGACCCTATGCCATCCAGATCAGCGTCTCCATAAAGAATAATCCTCTCTTCATTCTTTATTGCTCTCAATATTCTTTTAGCTGCCTTTCTTAAATTCTTTATCTTTCCTTTCATTCTTTTTAAATATTAAAACTTCTATTTCTGGAGCGCTTCTATACCTGGTAATTCCTTACCGCTCAGAAATTCAAGCATCGCTCCTCCGCCCGTTGAAACATGGTCGAACTTATCTCTTAAACCATACTTCGCTAAGAAGGCATTGGTATCTCCCCCTCCAACAATCTTAAAAGCAGAATGGTTTTTAATAATAGCTTGAGCAATAGCTTCACTCCCTTTGCTAAAAGGTTCCCGTTCAAAATATCCTAAGGGTCCTGACCAAAGTATTGTTTTTGCTTCTTTAATTAAAGATATAAAAAGTTCAATTGTTTCCGGTCCGATATCAAAAATATCTTCCTCTTTTCTGACGCTTCCTATGGCAGACACTCTTGAATATCCTTCTTCTGACTTGGGTAAACATATTAAACCATCCACAGGGGAATGAAGTTTAGTATTAGTAATATCAATTTTTTCAACAGCCTCAACTATTTTCTTTTCAGGCCAAGGTTTTCCAATTAAAACACCTTTCAACTGCAAAATAGGCTCATAAATCTTACCCCCCAAGAGAAGATGGTCAGCTATTTTCAAGAATTTTTCAATAACTCCAATCTTTGTTAGAATTTTTACTCCTCCGATAATTACTATGAGTGGCCTTTTTGGATTTTTTAAAATGCTTCCCAGAACATCTATTTCCTTTTCAAGCAAAAACCCCGCTCCCGAAGGCAAGTACTTAGGCAACTCCGCTATTGAAGCATGCATTCTATGACAAGCTCCAAAAGCATCATTGACGTACACTTCAGCTAACCTTGAAAGAGCTCGGGCAAAATCAGTATTATTGACCCTTTCGCCAGCATGAAACCTTAGATTCTCAAGTAAATATATATCCTGATATTTCATCTTATATATCTCATTCTCTACATCCCTGCCAATGCAGTCGTTTAAAAAATTAACCTTTCTCCCAAGCATCTTTTCCATTCTGGCAGCCACAGGTTTTAAGCTGTATCTTTCGTCCCTCTTGCCTCCGGGCCTTCCGAGATGGCTAATTAAAATAATCTTACAGTTCTCTCTAAGCAAATACTCAATAGTAGGCAAAATCCGTTTAATGCGAAATCCGTCAACAATTTCACCCTTCTCATTCAAGGGAACATTTAAATCGCAACGTACCAAAACACGCTTATTTCTTAAAATTAAATTTTTAAAGGCTTTAATCATAAACTGACTTAAGTAGAAAATAATTTATAAACTTTTTAAAAGAAATTCTAAAACTCAACCTTTTCTCCGGGCTTTAATATTCCTTTTTTAGAAATCTCTCTTTTCTCGCCCTTATCAAGTTTTGTTTCACTAAGAGATTCTTCCAAAACTTTTTTAAGCTCTTCTTTGTCTATCTGCTTTCTTTTTACTTTTTTCTTTTCTTTGTCAAACCTTTCATGAGAGGAAAAAGAAACGGGCTTCTTATCCACTGCCTCTTTTAAGGAAATGGCCAGGTTTTTCTCAATACCTTTTTCTTCTATTCGCTTTCCTTCTATCTGTTTTTCTTCCATCTGTTTTCCTTCCGTCTGTTTCCCTTCTTCTATTTTCTTCAAACAAGATTTGCAATAAACGGGTCTTACTCCGTCAGGTAGAAAAGTTAATTTAATTTCTTTTCCACATTTTGAACATTTGGCATCATAAAGACGCAGAGGATCTTTGATTTGTTCTTGGGAAGTTCCGACTTGCTCTGCCCAATCAGAAATCTTCTTTTCAACATCTTTCTTTAAAGTTCCGTATCTTTCCCTTGAAGCTCTAATAATCTTAGAACAATTACTTTCCCTTTCTTCTGGATACGGAGCCAAAGTGTTCGCAGAAAACGGTTTACCGCTTATTCCGTCTATCATTAATTTTAAATAAATATTATATTTTCCAAGATTGACCATGTCTTCTGCCGTAAAATTGGGAGAAAATTCTCTCTCTAAAAATTCGGCATCTTCAGCTCCAATCCTAAAACTAATTAACGTACCTACGTTTCCAAATACGGCATCTCTGACGTTTTCTTCCATCTGGGAGATATATTGATGGGCTAAAATAAGAGCAAGTCTGTATTTGCGCGCTTCCGATAAAACATTAACAAAACTTTCTGTTGCAAAATTCTGAAACTCATCAACATAAAGGAAGAAATCTTCTCTTTCTGATTCCGGCATATCAACTCTTGACATTGCAGATAATTGAAGCTTGGTGATAAGCAAAGCTCCCAACAAAGTAGAATTGTCTTCCCCTACCCTTCCTTTTGATAAGTTTGCAATGAGAATCTTTTTGCTATCCATTATCTCTCTCATGTTAATTGATGACCTTGTCTGTCCAATAATATTTCTAATCAATGGAGCCGATATGAATTGTCCTACTTTATTTTGAATGGCAGCAGTGGCTTCAACTTCGTATCTTTGCGTGTATCTTGCAAACTCTTGCACCCAAAATGATTTAATGACAGGGTCTGTAATTCTATCTACTACTTTTTTACGGTAATCGCTGTCTGCAAGCATGCGATTAACTCCCAGCAAAGTGGATCCCGGATATTCAAGCAAAGCTAAGATGCAGTTATGCAAAATATATTCCATACGAGCTGACCATACATCCGGCCAAATCTTTTTGAAAACTCCCATTAATCCTCCTGCTACCAAATGGCGATGATCCAAATCAACTTTTTCCATAACATTAAAAGAAATGGGATAATCTATGTCTGCAGGATTAACATAGACAACATCGTTGATACGGTCTGAAGGAATAAAATTAAGCAATCTTTCTGCTGCTTCTCCATGGGGATCGATAAAGCCAATACCTTTGCCTTCTCTAATGTCATTTATGGCCATATTTTCAAGCATCACGGTTTTGCCCATACCAGTTTTCCCCACAACATACACGTGCCGACGGCGATCATCGGTTTTAATGCCGAATTTTCTGCTCTCATTTCTAAAGTTTGTTTCGGCAAAGAAATTTATATTATCGTTATTATTGTCTGGCATATTTAAAAAGACTTTAATTGCTCTTCTATTCTTAAAAGTTGATTATATTTTGAAACCCTTTCTCCTCTTGCAGGAGCTCCCGATTTTATAAAATCAGAACCTATCCCTACTGCAAAATCTGAAATAAAATTATCGCAAGTCTCTCCGGATCTATGAGAAACCATCGTTTTCCACCCGAAAGAACGCGCTAATTGATAAGCCTGAATAGCTTCTGAAACAGTTCCTATCTGATTTAGCTTTAAAATAACTGCATTGCAGGCTTTTTTCTGATAAGCTTCTTTTATTCTTTCTGGATTGGTTGCCAAAAGATCATCTCCAACAATTTCAATCTTTCTACCTAGTTTTTCCGTAATCTCTGTAAACCCCTGCCAATCTTCTTCTGCAAAGGGATCTTCAAGAAACAAAATTGGATATTTTTTAACAAGTTCTTGATAATATCTTAAAAGACCTTCTCTAGTAAAAAATCCCATTGCCATCTTGTATTTGCCTTGTTTAAAAAACTCGGAAGAAGCACAATCAAGTCCGATCTTTATCTTGCCCAGATAACCAAGAGTTTTTGAAGCATTCAAGATAAGAAGAATCGCCTCTTCGGGATTTCTTAAAGGAGGAGCAAAGCCCCCTTCATCTCCTACGTTTGCTCCGAGACCAGAATATTTTCTTCCGATTACTTTCTTAAGCTCATGATAGATCTCTGAAGACATTTGAAGAGATTTTTTAAATCTTTCCTTTTTAGCCTTAATCTGAGGAATAATCATGAATTCCTGAATATCCAAGTTATTTGCTGCATGCGCTCCCCCGTTAATAATATTAAAGCAGGGAACGGGAATTTTCAGCGAAGAACTGCTTCCTGCAAGTTTTGCAATATATCTATATAAAGGCATTCTTTCTGCCTCAGCTCCTGCCCTAGCAACAGCAAGGGAAACCGACAAGATGGCATTGGCTCCTAGTTTTGACTTATCACTCGTTCCATCAAGCTTAACCATTAAATCATCTATGGCTTCTTGTTTATTAACATCCATTCCCTTTATTTTCGGAAATATCTTTTTATTTACATTCTCGACGGCTTTTAAAACCCCTTTTCCTTCATATCTTTTTCCGCCGTCTCTTAGTTCCAACGCTTCGTATTTTCCTTTTGAAGCTCCCGAAGGGACAGACGCTAAAACAGAGAAGCTTTCCGTTTCAAGCTGAACCTCTAAAGTAGGGTTACCGCGCGAATCAAGAATCTCTCTTGCTTTGAGCGATTTAATTTTTGAAGAATTTCTTGAAGATGGCATTATTTCTTATTTAAATATTTATATGCGGACAGAGCAGATATTGCTCCCTGACCTGCTGCGATTACTATTTGCTTGTAATAGACATTGCTTACGTCCCCTGCCGCAAAGAGTCCGGGAGTCTTTGTCTGGCATGTTTGAGGATCTATTCTAATTTCATCTTTTTCAGAAAAATCAACAAGATTTTTGACGAAAGATGTGGCCGGCTGAGAACCAATTTCAACAAAAACTCCGTCCACTTGCAAGCTTTTCTCTTTTCCCGACTCCTTATCTCTCAATAGAATAGATTCTACGAACTTTCCTCCTTTAATCTTCTTAATATCTGCTCTAAAAATAAGCT
>Ga0265596_1000701_pt1 | contig 18218 bp, 11 predicted proteins | sample saktaG_FD_190143 | JGI IMG/M metagenome (GOLD analysis project Ga0265596, IMG submission 190143) | Saline water microbial communities from Sakinaw Lake, British Columbia, Canada - sak_2013_06_06_60m | ecosystem: Environmental > Aquatic > Non-marine Saline and Alkaline > Saline ...
GATGTTAAATTTATTGGCGTAGAAGCGGCGGGGAGAGGCATCAAGATGGGTAAACATGCCGCCTCCTTAGTTGCAGGGAAGGTAGGAGTGCTTCATGGGGCAAAATCATATGTTCTTCAAAATGATTCAGGACAAATTATGGAAACACATAGTATCTCAGCCGGGCTGGATTACCCTGGTGTTGGCCCTGAGCATAGCTACCTTAAGGATTCAGGACGTGCTACCTACATGGCGGTAAGTGACGAGGAAGCCCTTGAGGGCTTTACACTGCTATCCCACGTTGAGGGAATCATCCCGGCTCTTGAATCGGCCCACGCCGTGTTCCAAGCCGCTAAGATAGCAAGTTCGTTAGATGAGGAGCAAATCATTGTGGTCAATCTGAGCGGGCGCGGTGATAAAGACATAGATATTGTAGTTGAAGCATTGGGGGTGAAGTCTTGAGCCGAATTACTTCTGCCTTTGAGCAAGACCACAAAGCTCTTATACCCTATATCACTGTAGGTTATCCTGATATCGAAGCTACTCTCAAGGCAGTTACACTTCTTGCCAATAGTGGTTGTGATATTGTGGAGATGGGGATACCCTTCTCTGACCCTGTTGCCGATGGCGTTACCATACAGAGAGCTAGCTTTCACGCCTTACAAGGTGGTGTTACCCCACGGCTTTGTCTTGAGGTTGCCCGACAACTGAGCCGTAAGGTAAATATACCACTGGTATTTATGACCTATTTTAATCTGGTCTTCAGTTACGGTGTTGAACAATTCTGCCAGGATTGCATGAGATCCGGTATCAGTGGCTTAATCATCCCTGACTTACCCCCGGATGAAGGCTCAGAGCTGGAAGCTGTCACTCAGAGGTATGGCCTTGACCTGGTTTATCTCCTGGCTCCAACCAGTACCGAAGAGCGCATCAGACTGGTAGCTCAAAGGTCCCGCGGGTTCATCTACCTGGTCTCTGTAACCGGGGTTACCGGGATTAGAAGCAAAATGTCTGCGGATTTGGAAGCATTTGTTACCAGAGTGAGGAAGATAGCTACCCAGCCGCTCTGTGTTGGATTTGGAATATGTAATCCGGAACAGGCGAGGCAAGTAGCCCGGATAGCTGATGGGGTGATCCTAGGCAGCCGACTGATTCAGCTTATGGAGGTCGATGATAACTTCAGATCACTTAACGACTTTGTCAAAAAATTGAGACTCGCTCTCGATGAGCCGTTCGGTGGAGACTGAATATATATGTTGTCAAACGCTGCTTGTTTTGGAATATTGACAATGCCTCGGATGAGAGATAAAATCGGGCTCTAGCATGTGAAAAATGCGTGGCGGTGAATGGATATCGCTGTGAAAAGGAGAAAATTAGAATGAAACAGAGTGCCAAGTATATACGTTGGTTTGAAGAGATTAAGATTGAAGATGTTCCCCTTGTCGGGGGGAAGAATGCCTCCCTGGGAGAGATGTACCGTGAACTTGGCAGCCAGGGAGTTAAGATTCCTGGTGGCTTTGCCGTAACCGCTGAGGCGTACTGGCTTGTAGTGAAATCAGCAGGAATCCTTGATGCGTTGGAGGATAGTATGGCAGGTTTGGATAAAACCAACATAGCTGACCTTGCTAAGCGGGGGAAGAAAGCACGTGGTTTAATTTTAGATGCTGGTATTCCCGATGAACTCTGGGCAGAAATAAAAGATGCCTATGACAGGCTCTGTGAGGAGTATGGCTCTTATACAGACGTTGCCGTACGGAGCTCAGCTACAGCAGAAGACCTGCCTACAGCCTCGTTTGCAGGCCAGCAGGAGACTTACTTGAATGTCAGCGGATACCATGTATTGAGAGAGGCTTGTAGCAAGTGCCTTGCTTCGCTTTTTACCGACAGGGCAATATCTTATCGCATTGACCACAATTTCGACCATTTCAAGGTAGCTCTGTCTATAGGCATTATGAAGATGGTGCGTTCTGACCTGGCTACAAGCGGTGTGATGTTTACTCTTGATACAGAGACGGGCTTTCGTGATGTAGTTTTTATTACAGGCTCTTACGGACTGGGAGAAAACATTGTCCAGGGAGCGGTAAACCCTGATGAATACTATGTCTTCAAGCCGACTTTCAGAAAAGGCCACAGCTCTCTCATTAGAAAAACCCTTGGAAATAAAAGGATTAAAATGCTTTACGGCAAGGGCAATTCGAAGGTGTTGACTCGAAACGTGGACGTGCCTGAGCTTGACCGCAGGCGGTTTTGCATTACAGATGAAGAGGCCATGATACTGGCGGGCTATGCTATTACAATAGAAGATCATTACTCAAAAAAGGCAGGTAAAGCGCGGCCAATGGATATCGAATGGGCGAAAGATGGAAAAACTGGAGATTTGTTTATTGTTCAGGCCAGACCAGAGACAGTCGAATCACAGAAAGCCATGGATGTTCTTGAGATATATCACCTGGACGGCAGTGGCCCTGTACTGGCGAGAGGCAACAGTGTGGGAGGAAAGATTGCGACCGGCAAAGCCCATATAATCTCCGATATAGCCTATCTTTCCTCATTTAAACCTGGAGAGGTGCTGATAGCTGATACTACTACGCCTGATTGGGAACCTGTGATGAAAACTGCGGCTGCTATTGTGACCAGCAGGGGCGGAAGGACATGCCATGCCGCCATCGTCAGCCGAGAGCTTGGCGTTCCAGCCATAGTTGGCTCGGACGATATTATGAAAGCGGTGCATACTGGACAGGAAATTACGGTAAGTTGTGTAGTGGGCGATGAAGGTAGAGTATATGACGGAATCCTGCCGTTTCATGTTGAGACGGTTAGCCTCAAGGGCATCCAGCGACCGAAGACAAAAATTATGATGAATATTGGAAATCCTGAAGTGGCTTTTTCTGCCTCGATGATTCCCAATGATGGTGTAGGGCTCGCTCGCATGGAGTTTATCATCAACAGTTACATAAAGATTCACCCCATGGCTCTCATTCACCCCGAGAGGGTAACGGATAAACGGGAAAGGGAGGAGATAAATAGCCTTACTTTCGGTTATGAAAATAAAGGGGATTATTTTGTAGAGAAGCTGGCCTATGGCGTGGGGAGTATCGTCGCAGCGTTTTACCCCAAACCTGTTGTTGTGCGTCTGAGTGACTTTAAAACTAACGAATACGCAAGCCTCATAGGGGGACAATATTTTGAGCCGAAGGAGAACAACCCCATGCTAGGCTTTCGGGGAGCCTCTCGCTACTATGATGAACAATACAGGGAAGGCTTTGCCCTTGAGTGCCGAGCTATAAAATGGGTTCGGGAAGAGATGGGACTGACTAACCTTATCGTAATGGTTCCTTTTTGCCGCAGGGTGGGTGAGGCTGAAGAAGTCCTGGCTGAGATGGCGAAAAATGGCCTGAAACGGGGAGAGAATGGACTTGAGGTATATGTGATGTGCGAAATTCCTAATAACGTCATCCTGGTGGATGAATTCAGCAAGTTATTTGATGGCTTTTCAATCGGGTCCAACGACCTGACCCAACTGACATTGGGAGTTGACCGTGACTCGGAAATCGTGGCTCATGATTTTGACGAGCGAGATCCGGGGGTGATGAAAATGATTTCTATGGCTATTCAAGGAGCCAGGAGGAACCATCGTCATAGTGGACTGTGTGGCCAGGCGCCGAGCGATTACCCTGAGTTCGCAGAGTTTCTGGTGAGAGAGGGGATAGATTCGGTGTCTCTCAATCCTGACTCGGTAATGGAAGTTACCCTCAAGGCAGTAGAAATAGAGAATAAACTTAATATTCCCTGAAGTTTGAAGATGTCCTCTCTTGCATGATGACCACCAACAAGTTGCTGGGGCAGGTTAACAGCCAGCGCCTGATTTATCCCGACCAGTCTTTGGTTACTGTGGGGAGGCTCATCCGTGAGACGTGCCTGATGGCTGGTATCTGGGAAACGAGCAGGATTACCAGGGCGGATAGGCAGGCAATGACATAAGACCTGGGATAGATGACGGCGGACATAGCCATCATCTCAGACGATACCTGGGACATAAAGTAATTTGCGATGTAGTAGCCGATTGGCAGGCCTATAGCAATTCCCAGGATGCCGATAAACAGGTTCTCCAGGGTCAGGATGAGCCCAAGCCTGCGGCGGCCCATACCCACAGCGCGCATGATAGCAATCTCCCGTCTCCGCTCCAGTACATTTATGGTGGCTCCGTTAAAAATGATGGCCATGCCCAGGGCAAAACCCATAGCCAGCATCACGCCAATAAATGCCCAGAATAGCCCCATCATGTCCTCAAAAAATTGTCTCATCCCGCCGGCAAATTCTATTGAGGTAACTCCAGGAAGACTGTAAATTCTCTTTAGCAGTGTGGCCGATGGTTCACTGTCGAAACGGACGAATACACTGGTAACGGCACCTGGCATCCGTAGCATGTCCTGTACCTCCTCCAGTGGCATAAAAGCTTTGCCTCCCAGTGGTTCATCGATGAATCCAAGCAGCCTCTTTTCCGTTTTGCCGACGTAGCCCACAATGGGCTCCATGTGAAGTGTGTCGCCAATCTCAGCGTCCAATTTGCTATTCAAAGAGAGGGAGAGCAATACTCCGTCCCTGGCAACTGTAGTTGGAGAGCCCTCAGGTGTTAGAAGAGTGTACATGGATGAGCCTACCGTCAAACCCATAATGCTGCTATCTGAGACGCGCTCCCCGACCTGGAGGCGGTAGGGCAACTCGAGGACGGGCTCAGCTTCCTTTATTCCCTGAAGATGCTCGATGGAGGAAGTGGTTGTGGCTGTTCCCATATCCTGGAAAATAACCTTTGCATCGTAATTTTGTGCATTTTCGAAATGGAGCCAGAAAACGTCTAAAAGGTCTACAAAGGACATAGAAACCAGAATCAAAGCAACAGCCGAAGCAACTCCTGTAGCCATGAAAAAACTCCGCCGCATGTTGCGGAAGGTATTCCGCAGTGGCAATTTCAGAATACTGGGGAGTTGCGATACAAAGGGCAGCATGGCTTCCAGCAGGGTGTGGTGCCCGGTGGGGGGTGTGGGAGGGCGCATCGCCTCTGCAGGGCGCATTCGTGCTGTTTTCCATGATGGTAACAAACCTGCAAACAGTGGAACTCCAATGCCCACTATTGCCCCCACGCCTACTGCGGGCCAGTGTGGCTCGGTTATTATAAATGGCAGTTTGAGCTGGCTGGCATACATTGCTGTGAGTGCATTGGCAGTGGCATGACCGAGTAATGCACCGAACACCGAGCCGACTACCCCCATGATCAGGGCAAAGCCCATGTAGTGAATGAGAATTTGCATCTTGCCGTAGCCCAGGGCTCGCATCAGGCCAATCTGCACACGTTGCGATTCTATCAGGCGGTTGAGCAAAATGTAGACGGCCAGAGCGGCCGTAAAAAGGAAAAACATGGGAAACAGTACGGCCATTTGTCTGTACTGCTCAACTTCCTGCTTCATTAAATAGTTGCTTAACTGATCCTTTCTCTCAATTACGTAAGCCGTGCGGACTCCCTGGATAACATCCATCTTTTGCGTGCTGATAGCGACGGGCTCATCTTTGGAAGTTAGCCTGTTTATGTGGTATCTGCGCAAAACTTGGCCGACCTCGTGGAAGACCTCATCGCTGTCTGTGTTTGGGTCGAGCTTCAAGTTGATTTCATTGATTAGCCCCTTCATTGCGAATAACGCCTCGGCCCTTGCCTGTGGCATGAAGATGATGCCGAAAGTGCCTGATGTGCTAAACAACTCCTGGGCGCTCTTGGAAATCCAGATATATTCGGGGCTGACGACTGTGCCAGCTATTTTGAACCGTGCCTGGTAGTCTTCTCCCTTGATGGTGAGCCAGTCGCCGGGGTGGAGGTTATGAAATTCCGCAAAGCGTTTCTCTATCAATATCTCTCGTTCCGAGCCGGGGCTGAGGTAGTTTCCGCTCTCAATCTGCACGTCGTTTATCTCGGGATGCTGGCCCGGTGGCAGCGAGATGACTCTTCCCGACACCTGCTCGCCGGTTTCCATTTCCATATCGATAGTCACGTCCCTGGCAATGCGGCCTTGTGCCAACACGCCAGAAATGTCATTTATTTCCCTGGCTGCTCTCTGGCTTAGATAATCCACTGATACCCAGTAGTCTGCCATGCGCAGTCGCTCATAGGAACGTTCGAAGGAGCTATCGAGATTTTGGTAGGCTCCATAGGAGGCAGCGAAGGTGGCTATGCCGAGGGTGATGATGAGAGCCACGGCGCTGAACTGTGCCCTGGATGCTATGATATCGCGCAGGAGCTTTCGGTGAATCTTTGACGCCGTTACCATTGAAGCTCTTCAGGGTCCAGTGGGTGGGTATTGTGGGTTATCTGTGACACCTTCCCATCGCGCAGGTGTACCACGCGGTGGGCAATGTCGCCTACCGCAGAGTTATGGGTGACCACTATCACCACCTTCCGCTTTGTTTCGTTGAGAACCTTCAACAGTTTGTAAATGCGTTTGCCCGTCTCAAAATCCAGGTTGCCTGTGGGTTCGTCGCACAGCAAGACGGGAGGGTCGGTAGCCAGGGCTCTGGCTACGGCTACGCGCTGGTTCTCGCCACCCGACAATTCGCTGGGAAAGTGTTTCGTCCGCTCTTCGAGTCCGACCTCCCGCAGTAGCTCTTCGGGCGACCTGTGGTGGGTCACCAGCTCCGCGGCGAACTCCACGTTTTCTCTGGCAGTCAGTGTGGGGATCAGATTGAAGAACTGGAAGATAAACCCGATTTGCCTGCGGCGGAACCCTGTGAGCTGATTCTCCGAGAGCTGCGTGATGTCGATGTCGTTGACCACGATTTTGCCCGAGCTGGGAGAGTCCAGACCTCCAATGAGATTGAGCAGCGTCGTCTTCCCAGACCCGCTGGGACCCAGGAAAACGATGAATTCCCCTGCCATTATGTCGAGGGTGATCCCTCTCAGGGCCGGCACCTGGATCTTGCCCATGCGGTAGTTCTTGGAAACCTCTTCCAGCCTGATTCTGGGTTCTCTGGCATCTGGCTGCATTTCGCCTGGCTCTGCTGCGCGGGGCATAGGCTCTCCTCCTGATGTTTCGTCTTTTTCGATGCTCCGGTGATCGCTTGTGCCGTAAGAATGTTCTATTCTGGGTGTGCAGTATTGAGTTTAGTATTACACAGTTGCTAGCTCCTTTCAAGGCGCATATGTGCGGTGCCCCGAACATACTACACGGTTTTTTGAATCATGGATATGAGCTAAGTTTGACTGCAATCAACTGCGCAGGATTAATCAGGAAATAGTTGTATTTCGGACTATGTTTTGATACTATTAGTTGTGTATGCAACTAATAGTATGGTTCAGGATTTGACGAACTTATGCATAATCACAGTCTAGCTCTGGCTAACGAACCTGTAAAAACATTGTTGTGGAAGCTCTCTGTTCCAGCGATAGCAGGCATGTTTGTTATGTCTCTATACAACGTGGTAGATATGATTTTCGTTGGACGGGGAGTAGGTGCCCTGGCTATTGCTGGCGTTTCTGTCGTTTTCCCTCTTCAGATGTTCACCATGGCGGTTGGGATGATGATTGGGATGGGGACGTCATCCCTCATTTCCAGGAGCCTGGGCGCTGGCGATATGAAGCAAGCAGAACGTGCGCTGGGTAACGCCATTTCTCTGATTCTTATTCTGGGAGGCACATTAACGATTGTGGGGTTAGCAAAAAGCACCTTCTTCACCCATCTCTTTGGCGCTACAGACGATGTTTTCCCCTACGCAAAAGAATATATGGATGTAATTCTTTTTGGTACAGTGCTCCGCGAATTCTCTATGTCATCCAACGGTATTATCAGAGCCGAAGGCAATGCCCACGTTGCGATGATAAGCATGTTCATAGGCGCCCTGTTAAATATTGCGCTTGACCCAATTTTCATCTTTGTTCTTGACATGGGTGTTCGGGGTGCAGCACTCGCAACGGTTATTGCGCAGGCTGTGACGGCGCTATACATTCTGCGCTATTTCCTTTCAGGGAAAAGCTCTCTGCGAATCAAGGTGAAGAATTTTCTTCTGGGGTGGGTTGTGGTCAAGCAAATTGTGAGCATAGGATCTGCGTCATTTATAAGGACTGCAGCGGGAAGTTTTATTGCTGTCATCATTAACAGGATGCTTGGTTCCTATGGTGGAGGCATTTCCCTAGCAGTGTATGGTGTGATAAACCGGGTGTTGATGTTTGGCGCAATGCCGAGCATTGGTATTGCGCAGGGGCTCCAGCCGATTCTTGGTTTCAGCTACGGTGCGAGGCGTTATGACAGGGGGATAGAAGTAATACGCAAATCCGCTATTATTGCAACAGCGTTTTCTGTGGCTGCTTTTCTGATTCTATTCTTTTTCCCCGGGCCGATTGTGCGTATTTTTTCCACAGATGCTGCTCTCGTATATCAGGGCACCCACGCGATGAAGCTGGTCTTCATAGCATTTTGGCTGATCGGATTTCAGGTCGTTGGCTCAACCATATTTCAGGCAATCGGGAAGGCAATTCCAACATTCATTCTTTCTACATCCAGACAGATTCTATTCCTCATTCCATTGATATTCATTCTGCCTCATTTTTTTCAGCTTGATGGAATATGGCTGTCATTTCCAATTGCCGATACCTTATCTTTTGCCATAACGCTTGTTATGGTCATTCCCCAGATGCGCGAGTTCAAGATACAGCAAGCTCTAATTGAAGGGGGCGATGTGACATGTACGAATCATTAGGCAAATGGGTTTCAATCATTCACAGGTATAGCCGCAATTTTGTAGATAAAGAGTTTGCCGAGGTTGATATTAAGGGCGGGTATCTACAGTTTGTCCACGCTCTTTATCGGCATGATGGCTTAAGCCAGGACGAATTGAGCGAGGCGCTCGGCATGGATAAGACCACCACGGCACGGGTGATTAAGGAGCTGGTGGTGCTGGGATATGTGGCCAAGAAGCATGATTGCCATGACAAACGTTTTTACAGGCTTTCCCTGACAGTTAAAGGAAAGGATATAGTGCCCAGACTGGAGAAGACTTTGAAACGCTGGACTGAAATTCTTGGCACTGGATTTACGCAGGATGAAAGACAGCTTGCCATCACTCTGCTGAAGAAAATGGCTGACAATGCCGCGGCATTCAAGCAAAGAGGTTTTAGTTGAAAACGGGGTGGTTCACGAGGATAACTCCAGGACAAAATACAGCCGAGTTTTCTGATTGCGGAATCCTAATCACGGTTATGCCGCAGGAATATTGCGCAGACCAGACTTACCATAAGTATGGCGATTCCGGCACCGGTGAAGGTCGGTTGGAAGCCAAAGCGGTCGATGCAGTTGCCTATAATGGGGGAAAATATGCCGCCGGCCTCCATGCTTGCGAAATAGTAAATACCAAGTATTGTTGAGCGGCGATGCTCCGGAGTCTGGCTAATGATGTAGGATTCCGATGCTGGCTGGCGGATGTACATGGTTATGCCAAACATAAGTAGCACAGCACCGATTCCCAGGCCAGATGGCACTATATTTAACAGGTAAATCAGTGGGCCTGTAACAAGGCATGCTACCAGCGCCACGCGGATTTTGCCCAGGCGGTCCGATATATACCCTCCCAGTGGGCTTGCCCACAGCCCGGCAGAATACATAATGGACAAGGACGATGCTGCTATTGTCTCAGCAACGCCAAAGTGGTCAATCATGAACAACGGGATGAATGATATTACGGAGAAATTTACCCCCGCGGCGAATATGTTTAACACCATAAATGGTATTAATTGAGGCAAGTCACTTGAAGGTGGCTGTGCTTTATCACAATATTCGGATATTGTTTTTGAAAGCCTGTTTAGCTCTGGGCGACGACCCAACAATACGTAAAATGCGATTCCGAATAGTGCAGTTGGAATGGCCAGCCAGGTGAAGGAGGCACGCCAGCCATAACAGGCAGCGATGCCAGCGCCAACGAGTGGTGCCAGGAAGAAACTACCGCTGCCACCAATCATGTGGAAGCCGAGTGCCCGCCCCCGGTTCTTTGGTTCGACCGACCGTGAAATTAGTGGTGCTGCCGAAGGATGGTAGCCGCCTCCTGCTATTCCCATCAGCACCAGGAAGGTTATCAGCATAAAATGGGTTTGCGAAAGCCCGACCAGTAGTCCTGCTAATGCCACGCCCGCAGTGCCTACCGTTAGCAGTACACGGGAACCGATGCGGTCGGCAAGCCAGCCTGATGGCAATTGGCTGATGCCGTATGCGAGATTGAATGCCATGATTACCACTCCTGCCTGGGTGTAATCCAGGGCAAACTCATTGCGGATGAATGGCAGGAGCGGCACTGGCAGCGCTATTACCAGGTGATGTGCGAAGTGTGCCAGGACAAATAAGGGAATCACGCTTGAAAAAAGAGCGCTCTTACTTAGTTTTTTGATAACTGCATCCTTTCATTTCTTTCTGGTAGTCACTGACCGAGCCAGAGTAGCACTGATTGTGACACCAGGGTTGCCATGTGGTTAGAGAAAATTAAGCAAGCATGACTCGGGCGTCAACTACCACATATCCATTATTTCGTTTCAGAACTTTCACTGGATTAAGGTCCATCTCTGCTATCTGGGGCAGGTCTTCCACCATGGCGGAGACCCTTAGCAGGAGTTTCTCAAGGGCTTCTATATCAGAGGGTTTCGCTCCTCGCCAGCCTTCGAGAAGCTGGTAAGCCTTGACCGAGCGAACCATCTCCCGTGCATCGACATCAGTTAGTGGGTGAATGCGGAAAATGGTGTCTTTAAATAGCTCCGTATAAACCCCGCCCATGCCAAACAGGATTAAGGGGCCGAGGGAAGGATCCTGGGTTATGCCGACAATCACCTCTATTTCCCCCGACATCATTTTTTGAACAGTTACACCCTGCATCTCATTCTCTCTTCCGATACCGGCCAGGTGCTGTCTGATTTGGATGAAGGCACGCTCCACTTCGCTCTGCAAGTTGAGGTCGAGAATTACCCCGCCAACCTCCGTCTTGTGAATTACCGTGTCGGAGAGAAGTTTTACGACAACAGGGAAGCCAATCTCCTCGGCTGCCTTCTTCGCTTCCGCGGCAGTTATGGCTGACTTTGATTGTACTGTGCGAATGCCGTAAGCTCCCAGAAGCTCGATAACGGAAGTGGCATCCAGCCACAAAGGCCGCGCTGCGCTTCGCTGTAAAGCTGTTTTGATTACTTGCTTAGCCTTTTGCTTATCAGTGCCTTCCATTGCTGGAATTACCCCTTTTGGTCTCTTTAGCCAATCGCTGTATTCACAAGCCCTGGCGAGCGCGCCTGCCGTAGCCTCCGGGAAGGTGAAACAGGGGACATATCCCTTCCCCCAGCTTAATTTGGTGCTGGCGCCACGCCAGCCCATAAATGAAGCCACCAGTGTCTTGCCCTGTTGGCGAAATTGCGGCCCTATCTCACGGATGGCAGCAGCTATTTCTTCGGGTCGTGTAAGTATTGGAGGAATAAAAATAACAATCACGATGTCTATGCACTTATCCTGCACCAGTAGCTTTAGTGCCTGGCTATACTCCTCAGCGCTGGCTTCAGCAGTCATATCGATGGGGTTGCTAAAACTGGCTCGGCGTGGCAGGAAGCTTTTCAACTCGGAGAGAGTCTTATCTGAAAACGCAGGCAGATCGAGTCCTCTGGCGGCGCAGGCATCGGCAGTCATAATTCCGGGGCCACCACCATTGGTAAGAATAGCCACTCTTCTCCCTGAAGGTATGGGTTGGTGGGATAGCAGATTGGCCACGTCGAAGAGCTCCTCCAGTGTATCTACCCGGATTACCCCGGCCTGGGCAAACAGGGCTTCGCAGGCTACTTCGGCAGTAGCCAGTGCCCCGGTATGGGATGCGGCAGCTCTGGAACCGGCTGTGGTACGTCCACTTTTTACCGCCACTATCGGTTTGGTGAGCGTTATGCTGCGGGCTATACGGGCAAACTTTCTCGGATTGCCGAAAGATTCCAGGTAAAAGAGAATGATATCGGTAGCCGGGTCCTCCTTCCAATACTGTAATAAGTCGTTGTTGGATACATCGGCCCTGTTTCCTATGCTGACAAAAGTAGATAGGCCAATATTCAGGCTCTGCGTGTATTCCAGGATGGCCAGCCCCAGGGCACCGCTCTGGGTGCCTAAAGCGATGTTGCCGACAGGGGGGAAAACAGAGGAGAATGTGGCATTCATATTGAGTTGTGGGTCGGTATTGATTATTCCCATGCAGTTGGGGCCTACCAGACGCATCCCATAGCTGTGAGCTATCTCGACTAGCTTTTTTTGCCTGTCTATGCCTTCGGGCCCGCTTTCTGCGAAACCGGAGGATATTATTACGATGCCGCGCACGCCTTTCTGCCCGCATTGTTCCACCACCTGGTGAACTGTTTCTGCTGGAACAATGACCACTGCCAGGTCCACATTTCCCGGTATATCGAGAACGGATGGGTATGCCTTTACGGAGGCTACCACACTGGTATTCGGGTTCACCGGGTAAACGACGCCATTAAACTCCTGGTGCAGTATGTTATGGAAGAGCTTATTGCCGATAGTCCCATGTTTTCGGGAGGCTCCAATAACTGCTATGGAGCGAGGCTTGAGTAGAGGCTCCAACGAGCTTATAGTGGCAACTTTCTCTTGTGACATGCCGGTTATCTTCCTATTAAGTAATATCTTCGCTGTTAAGGGTAACGTATTCCTCAGATAAATCACAACCCCAGGCCGTGGCTTTACCATCTCCCAGGTTAAGGCATATCTTTGCGATTGCGGTGTCACGGGCGAGCAAGGTCGTTCTCATTTCTTCCTGGTTGCAGGGCATGGGGGAGCCCTGTTTCATCACGAGTGTGTTGTTGACATAAATGTCCAGCTTGTCCAGCGTCATTTCCACACCACTTCGTCCCAGTGCAGCGGCGATACGTCCCCAGTTGGGATTGCCGCCGTGGAGTGCTGTTTTCACCAGCGTTGCGCCGGCAATGGTTCGAGCTGCGCGGCGAGCTTCGGCTTGCGTTGTGGCGCCCTCGACTGTGACTTCCATGAGCTTGTTTGCTCCTTCGCCGTCACGAACCATTGCCCTGGCCAGGTGGATGCAAACTTCGTTTAAAGCTTCCTGGAAAGCTTCGCCGTTATCGAAGTTGATTATTGTATTGTCTGCCATGCCGTTGGCAAGCAGGAATACGGAGTCGTTGGTGCTGGTATCGCCGTCGATGGTAGCCATATTAAAAGAAATATCTGCCGCCTTTCGCAGCGATGCTTGCAGGAAAGCGGCATCTACTCTGGCATCGGTGCTTATGAAACACAGCATAGTGGCAAGGTCAGGATGAATCATGCCTGCTCCTTTAAGAGCTCCACCGATGCTGAAGCTCTTCCCCTCGAAGTTAACTCGTGCTCCTATTTCTTTTGGCCTGCTGTCCGTGGTCATGATTGCCCTGGCGAAAGCATGGCCTCCGTCCTGGCGGAGCTTTATCTGCTCAATTCCGCCTCTAATACAATCCATGGGCAAAGGCGTTCCGATTATGCCAGTGCTGGCTACAAGGATATCTTCAGGCTTGAGGCTCAGCTTCTCCGCAGTTAGATTTGCCATTTCCACTGCGTCCGCTGCGCCTTGCTGGCCTGTACAGGCATTAGCACAGCCCGAATTTGCCACGATTGCTTGTGCTTGCGCTGCGGATAAATGTTTTTGGGACAGGATAACAGGAGCTGCTTTAACTTTATTGGTGGTAAAAACAGCGGCAGCCACGCACGGCGATTGGGAGTAAAGGATGGCTAAATCAGAGTTATCGCTGCTTTTTATGCCAGCATGAATTGCTCCTGCCATAAAGCCTTTTGCCGAGGTGACGGTGCCATGTAAAATTAGCTCAAACATAGAAATTCCGCTTAAAAATGCAGTTGGTACTATATCATATATTGCTTTGCCTATACACTCTCCAGCGGATACCAGGGAAATTCATTATTAGCTGGTGGGAAGAAAAGAATTAGCGTTGACTTCAATCTCATGAGCGTGTATAACTTTATCATGGCCATTAGCCATTAAGGTGAAGTGAATGATACAAATGACATGTAAGAAGCGGGGGAATTGCCTGGCAATGGCAGTGCTGCTGTTCCTGATGGCCTGCCTGCCCATTACTGCCCCTTTGCCAGCGGCAGCTATTAGCCTGGATCCCTTCGATTATTTCGAAGGCGACTACTGCATCACCTTCAGTGAGAACGAGGTACAGGAAGATGAGGTTTTCTACCTGGAGATTAATGGACAGGTGGAATGTATACGGGATTTGCCCTTTGGGGCAGACCAGGCTGATATTGCCGGAAGCGTTACGGCAGAGCACAAGGAGACTGGTGATGTCGTGGTGCTTAATTCCGCTTATAGCGTCACTATACAGCCGGTTCCTTATCGGGAAGGTAATACTTTTGCGATGGAACTGTCTATACCGTTGATTTTGCCCGCAGGGAGCCAGTCAGGAGAATATGAAGTGATTGTCCACCTTGAGCAGGCAGAGGTTGATGGCTGGGATGTTACCAGCCTTATCCCTGAAAGCTACTGTGCATATTCTATCGGAACAGTTACCTGTGCGGAGATTCCTGAGCCTCCTCCTCCACCAGTGGAAATCCCTGGCTATATTGCGCTGGACATACTGGGCAACAGCTATGAATATGAAATCTGGGACGATGGCAGCATTGCAGAGTCCGTCAATCTCAAGCTCGTAGAGGGGGAAGTGGGTCTTTATATCTCCAGTGGCACCCTTTGCCTTGATCGACATGATGAAGCGCTGGGCTACATTTCGGTGAACAGGGAAACAACCCCTCCGGATTATGAGGCTGGCTCGGTAATCACTGCCTATAAATTCGCACCCGGCGGAGCCACATTCGATCCCTCGCTGGAGCTTACACTGAGCTACGACGCGTTAAATTTGCCCGAGGAAATGGCAGAGAAGGCATTGCATATTGCCTGTTATGACTATAGTGCACAGCAATGGTCAGCGTTGAAAAGCGAGGTTGATGAGGAAGCAAACACCGTCGAGGCCAAAGTCAGCCACTTCAGCACCTTCGCCATAATAGCGGATTCCACTCCGCCAGCACCAGCATCCTTTATAATCAGCGATTTGAGCATCGACCCTGCCCATGTTGAGCCAGGGCAGTCAGTCACTATCTCTGTGAAGGTGAGCAACGACGGTGGTACGGAAGGCAGTTACACCCTCAAACTGTTGATAAACGATGAGCAGCAAAATAGCTGGGAAATAACACTGGGCCCGGGGGGGAGCAAGACGGTAAGCTGCCAGATAGGCAAAACCAGGGAAGGAGAATACAGCGTAATCATGGGAGGATTGAGCGGTAAGTTCAGCGTGGGGTCGGTGTCTTCGACAGCAGCGCCTGCTGCAGACCCCACTCAGGAACCAGAGCAGGACTCGACCACTTCTCCGACTCCGAACGCCTCCCTGCTTTCCTGGCTGCTCGAACACTGGCTGCTGGTTGTGGTGGTGCTCTACTTCGCCGTGTTTGTCCTGTAACTTCTACCTCTTTTGTCACTGTAAGACATTTCCTGTCGCTAGATAGTTGCGCATGACTTGTAAAAACCCAAAATAAGTTTTATACTTAGAGATATAGCACTTTATGGCTAATGTGCCTTAAAAATCAGCATCGAGGTATGAAAATGAACAAGAGAGAATGGCGCAACAGAGTAATTCACTTTACCGTGGTCCTGTTACTATGCTTGGCGATAATAGCAGCACCGACAGCGACGATGAGGGCGGATGATCCAGAAGGGTGCTATTCGGGATGCTGCTGTCAGGACTGGCTGATTAGACAGGTTGAGTCAACCAGAGTACCTGACGTTACCGCTCCTTCGGTGGACATGAGCACTCCGCACGAAATGCAAATCGATGCTAGCATGACTATCCTGGACGCCAGCATGGAGCTCAAGGACGTCCTCTTCACTTTCAATAGCACTACCCCCAGTACCACAGTCAAAGTAAATGGTGAGCTGCTATTCAGTCTAGGAGAGTTGTCACTGAGACCGCTCTTCGACCTAGAATGCACGGTAGAGTGCCAGGCAGGGGGCGCGCCGCATCTAACGAACATCAGTAATATCAACGTTGCTGGCCACAGTCCTTCGCTGTCGGAGAGCGAGCTCGGCACTATCATGGATACCATCAACGGCGCAATCGATGCCAGCGGGTGGACACTGGGTTCGTCGCCGGATGGAGATTTAACAGGTATAGATGTCAGTGGTGGTGAGCTGGTCTTAAGCTGGGATGTTGGTGCCCCGACGAGCCTTACTGCTGCTACTGTCACGGGCAAGCTGCAAAGCGCCATGGACAGTCTGGTTGACGAGGCAAACAACTATTTAAGCACAGGCTATGGTGACCCCGACGGGAAATGGTGGCTTCGTGTAGCCATTGTTACTGATACCATGCTGACCTTAAATGCCCAGGCAACGGTTTTTGGGCTTACGGCGAAAATAGAAGATATGGACATCACGTTCCCAGGTTGCACAGCCGTAAGCGCAACAGGTGCTGTGTCCCTTGAGAGCAAACGAGCAACTTTCGATGCAACTGGTGATATATGCGGCGTCAACTACAAGCCCAACCTGTCTCTGGATACTCTGGACGTCGATTGTGAATATTCTGTTATCAATGACCTGGTAACGGACAATCAGGCTGACCTGTGCGATGCGCTGAGCACTCTTGCTACCAACGCCATCGATGAGATAGGGATTACCTGTCCCGTCTGCTTTAACAACATCGGCATCGTAGGTGACAACCTGGAGCTGTGGCTTGATGGCATTCCCATCAGTGGTGTAACGCGTGCAGTCAATTGTGACCTTCTCGGCGGAGCTCTGGTTGAACTTCTGGATGGTGAAGTTGTTATTACCAGCACCACCAGCGACTCCATAGACGGGAGCTATACGCTGACCGCTCCCTCCGCGGGAGATTATCAACTGAGAGCCAGCAAAGCGGGATTCAAAACGGAAACCCAGCCAGCGACAGTGGGGACTGAACCGGTTGACCTGGATTTCTGCGGGGAGCATGGGCTTATTCCCAACGCACCTGACGTGTTCTATGTCATGAGCTGTGTTGGGTGCTGGCAGTTCCCCGAGAACCAGCCGCTTCCGTGTTGCGGGCTGGATGTGTTTCGGATAATGGGAGTGGTGGGTGCCTGGCAGTTTCCCGTGTGATGTAGTTGTTAACAGGCGCCTAATCGCCCGGAACTCCTTCCCGTTCCGCTGGCTTAATCCACGGATTAATTGAGAAGCATTGGCTATTGACGGCATACTACGGCGATGCTACCATGCTGTTGTGAAATGCAGCCTGAAAATCAGAAGGTTTCTACCCATTATCAGCTTATTTACTGTATTGCTAATTCTCGTGTCTGGCATTGCTATTGTGCCGGCTCAGGCTGATGAAGCAATACACAAAACTCAACCACAATTTGCACCGGTGCGCCAGCCGCCACGGGAATTGCCACCTGTTATAGACGGACACGGGACAGGCTTTATCCCGCCGGAGATGGACCTATCACACCTTACAGGCCAGGAGATACCGGAGCGGTTCATGACGGGTGAGTCGCCTGTGGGAGACCCGCCAGCAGTTTTTGACTGGCGCATGCACAATGGCGGCAAGGTCACCTCGGTTAAAGACCAGGGTGCGTGTGGCTCCTGCTATGCCTTCGCTGCTATTGCCAATATCGAATCCGAAATGCTCATTGACGGAGCAGCTACTCTTCCAGCCCCGGACTACTCCGAGAACAACGCCAAGGAGTGCAACTGGCGTGCGGTGAATAACTACTTCGATGGTATCTACTACTGGGGAAGTTGCTACGGCGGCAACTACAAGATGCTCGCCAGCCTGTTCTCCCAGAAAGGCGTGGTGCTGGAGTCCTGCGACCCTTATGTTGTCGGCGATGTCGCCTGCAAGGGCACATGTACCTGCCAGAAAACACTCCTGGACTGGCGGATTATCTGCGGTAATGTGGTGCCTTCTACCAGTGTGCTCAAGACCTACATCTATCAGCAGGCGAGCCCGGTCTATGCTTCGCTGTATGCGGACTCCGGCCAGGGTTTCAACAGCTCATATAATGGTTCCTTCACGTTCAACTACGGCTCAATCGGTCAGGGGACAAATCATGCTGTGCTTATTGTTGGTTGGAGCGATAACCTTCCCCCGGTACTGGGAAGCACGACACCTGCAGACGGCTGGATTGTCAAGAATAGCTGGGGCTCGGGTTGGGGTAATGATGGTT
>Ga0265596_1000704_pt1 | contig 18191 bp, 14 predicted proteins | sample saktaG_FD_190143 | JGI IMG/M metagenome (GOLD analysis project Ga0265596, IMG submission 190143) | Saline water microbial communities from Sakinaw Lake, British Columbia, Canada - sak_2013_06_06_60m | ecosystem: Environmental > Aquatic > Non-marine Saline and Alkaline > Saline ...
TGGTCTTCGGCGCCCTGTTCAATGCCTCTTCAACCAGATTTCGGGGGATAGTTACATGGTGATTTGTATAGTCAACCTTCGCACCTGCCTCCTTTAGCGTATCGAGAGCCTTTTTGCTCTCGACTTTAATGCCTGTGTTCTCCAGGACCTTCAGTGAGGCATCATGAATAGCCTCTATCTTGTCTTCAGATAGAAATCTTAGCCTGGGTTTAATCATTCTCTTGTTCCTCCATCAATTCTCAATATTTTCCGAAGCTGGTAATCAAGCACATAAGATTAGAACATTTGCCAAAGCGATTTTGCTGGGCAGAACATAATAAAAATGGTGATGGTGACTTCGCCCTCTCCTCTAAGCAAGGGGTTTTCAAAGGTTTCTGCCACCATCGCCATTTGAAAAACTGATTCTGGGTTTCTCTAGCGCAACATTCCTCTACTTCAGATGTGCGTTCATTATGCTATAGGAATTCAACCAGGATACAGCGCCACCTATCGTATTTACCCAGCCCTCAAGCTTATCAGTCCTGTAAGCAGAAATAAACTCCTGCCTGGCCAGGAAGATAAGCGGCAAATCCTCAGCCAGGATGTCCTGCATCTCGTATAGGATCTCTTTCTTTGTTTCCAGGTCTTTAGCGCGGCCATTATCAAGGTGCAGTTGATTAAAGCGAGGGTTATCATAGTAAGATGGGTTCCACCAATCCCCACCATCATCCCAACCAACACATTCCGTCCACACCCAGTCCGACCATGGATCGGGGGATGGGTCTTCACCATACACCATCATCTCTAATTTATCACTCACCGGATTATACAGAAAATCTAGAAAAGTGTCAGGGTCCATTGCTGTAAAGTCAATACCTATGCCTATAGCCGGAAGCATTTCACTAATCAGAGTACACATTTTAACGTTGGTAGTATATCCCGATGAGGTCGCCAGGTTAAAGGCAAGGTTCTTCCCTGTGGTCGGGTCATTCCTTATCCCATCTCCATCCGTATCCAGGTATCCAGCCCCATCCAATATTTCGTTAGCCTTATCAGGATTATAGTCGTATTGCGGCAAATCCGGTTTATGCATCTGGCTCTCCGGGTAGACCCAGGAATCAACTCTCTCTGCAAGACCCACAAAGGCCATGTCTATAAGCCTGTCACGGTCTATCCCATAGGCAATAGCATGTCTTACATTCTTGTCTCGTAGCGGCGTGTCAGTGTGAAGATTAAATGTCAAATAAGTCTCCGTAAGTCCAGGCACCATCTCAACTGTGATATCCGGATTCGCCTTTACATCGTCAATAGCGAATGGTGACACCAGATTGTTTCCAAACACATCCACTTCGCCCGATTGCAATGCCATAAGCGCAGTCTCTGCGTTTCCATAGTTCCTGAAAACCACCTCATCCACATATGGCCTTTCTCCCCAATAATCTTCGTTAGCAACCAGCCACATATACTGGCCAGTTTTGAATTCTTTTAGCTTGAATGCTCCTGTCCCAATTGATCCCTCGTTCGGAAATGACAGTATGTCATCTTTATAGGGCTCGAAAATGTGCTTGGGAATGACAGGATCCCACATCCACCAGCCAGGACGATAGGCAGGTGTAGTTCCAGTTTCATACACAACTCTGATTGTGTAATCATCGATAACCTCGATTGTCTCAAAAGTTCTGCTGGCGCTACCCCATCCCGGTGTATTGTATAAATACTCAAATGTAAATGCTACATCCTCTGCTGTAAATGGTACACCATCATGCCATGTAGCATTCTCCACCAGGTGCAATGTCCACGTCGTTCCATCTTCCGATACTTCGTAGCTCTGGCACAATGATGGGTGGAATGTATAGGTATCAGGATTTAAGCCATAAAGTGCTAGATTATCATAGACTAGCATCAAGTAGAGACAACCCCAGTTTGTCCACATCAACTTCATGTCCATTACCTCGGTATCCTGAGGCGCCGTGAAACCAACAGTCAATCTCCCGCCATACTTTATTTCCTCTGATGGGGGAGCCACCTCTTCCTCCGACGGAGGAGTCACCTCTTCCTCCGACGGGGGAGTTACCTCTTCCTCTGGTGCAGGAGTGCACTGCATCATTGGAATAGACAAGCCGAGCAACAATATTGCTATACCAACTATAGTGAACAAATTTTTCCTTTTAGCCATTTAAACCTCCTTTTTTCGATTATTCGTTATTTGCTGTGAACTATATGCCCATACCATTTACAATGCCTTATCTCCTTATCCCAATTTTACCTACACATGTCCTATTCCGCTTAAGCTATCTTAACAGTATGCATGATATTATCTCTACAATTTCAACGCAAGTCGCCCTCTTCTATGCATGTGCTCTCAAACTTTTCTCTATATTAAGTTCTCGACATTCTCCCCTTCGATTACCGTCTCTTCTTCGTCAGGATCTTATAATAGTTCTGCCTCGGCTCTCTTTAGAATTTTAGATATTTCCTTTTGAATATCCTCGGGTATGGGTTCAGGTTTATGTGTAGCCAGTATTTCCCTCACTTTTTCGTGTGCCACTTCATCAATCGATTTAGAGCCCTTTTTCTGCCATGTCTCGAAAGTATCTATGTCACTGAGCCTTGACATCCACCTCTCCCTGAAATGCTTTAACGTGTGTTTCTCGCCTAAGTAAATCCCTCCAGGGCCAACTTTGTTAATGACATCCACTGCCAATGTGTCATCGTTCACTTCAAATCCCTCCATAAACCTTAAAGCATAATCTATGATCTCATTGTCGATAACCAGAGCCTCCAGCGAAGAGGTCAGCGCTGCGTCCAGTGATCCAAAACCCACAACCATGTCCGGAACGATTAGCAGGTGGGTGGCGAGTGAGAGAGCTTTTTGATAACCAGCTTGTACATCCAGAGTCTTGGAAGTACGGCCACCAGATCCTATCAGTGTTGGCAAATCATAATGGTAGGCTAGTTGAGCAAGAGCCAGGTTCATTAGAGTACCCTCTGGTGATACGACTCCCGACCCTGTTCTGAAATCTATAGTGCCAACGCCAGCCGTATACACCACAGGCACCCCAGGACTGGCGAACTCAAGAATAGTCAGGCCGCCCAACACCTCAGCGTTATTGATAACCATTGTGCCTGACAGTGTAGCCGGGCTTGTCTCACCCATAAGAGGCATAGGCCACATAAGGATTGTAAGTCCAGCCTTAGCATATTCTATGGTGGCCTCTGTTATTTCGCGTTCATAGCTAAGAGGAGAAATAGGGCACACATTCGCTGAAATAATAGGCCTTTTCCTGAGTTGCTCACTCCCGCCAACAATAGCAGCGGCGATTTCAATTTGGTATTGTGCTGCTCTGGCGCTCGATGCACCCACCCCAACATGTTTTTCTGTGTGTCTCAGGCAAGTATACATTCCAACTATTCCCCTCATATCTAGTGGAACATCAGTGGCTTGTCCGATAGGCCAGAGAAAATGGAAGTGATCCAGATAATCAGATAACACTGCCCATCGAGCACTATCTTCAAGCCTGGAATACCTGCGCTCACCAGTTTCCCAATCTACTATGAAAGGAACACCTCCGCTCGCCCAGAAATGTGGCTTTTGTTTGTTCAATACAACGTCATATTTCGGATTCCTGGCCGCATATTTTGTAGTCTTCGGAGCTCTTCTCAATGCCTCCTCAACTAAACCCCTGGGGATAGTAACATGCTTCTTCACATAATCAACTCCCGCTCCAGCTTTCTTCAAAATATCCAGAACAGCCTCATTGGTAACTCTGATGCCGGTGTTTTCCAGGACTTCTAATGAAGCATTATGAATAGCCCATATTTCATCTTCCGACAGGAAACTTATCCTGGGTTTGCTCATGCTTTTGGCCCTCCCTCAACTCTCGGCATTCTATGAAAACTCTGTAGCAAAACAGTTAAGATATTATCCCAATTCTGGATCATTATAATAGTTCTGCCTCGGCTCTCTTCAGGATTTTAGATATTTCCTTTTGAATATCCTGGGGTATGGGTTCAGGTTTATGTGTAGCCAGTATTTCCCTTGTTTTCTCTTTGGCTATTTGAGCAATCGACTTAGACCCTTTTTTCTCCCATATTTCGAACGTCTCCATATCGGTAATTTCAGGCATCCAGCCCTCTCGGAAGTGTTGTAATGTATGTTTTTCGCCTAAGAAGTGGCCGCCAGGGCCAACTTTATCAATCACGTCCAGTGCCAGAGTATCATCATTCACCTCGAGCCCCACGATGTATCTTAAGGCGTAATCAATAATCTCGTTATCAATGATGAGAGTTTCTGGAGATGCGCATCCCCCTAGTCCTCCTAAGCCGAGGGCGATATCAGGGGTCATCAAGAGAGCTGTAATGATAGAGATAGCTTTTTGATAACCCGCCTGTGCATCCAGCAGCTTGGAACCGCCACCCATAACGCCTACCTCACTTGGTAAGCCGTAGTGGTGCGCCAACTGAGCAAGGCCCAGGTGCATAAGACTGCTCTCTGGGGCCCATCTGTGGTACCCAGTTTTGAAATTCACGGCGCCGACGCCAGGTGAATACACCACTGGGGCTCCAGGATTAACAAACTCCAGAATTACCAGGTCGCCCATAAATTCGGCATTATTGAGAGCCATAGTACCTGCCGATGTGACAGGGCCAGTTGTTCCGGACAGGGGCATGGGCATTACTACAACAGGGACGCCAGCTCTGGCATACTCCATTGCGCCCTCCATCATGCCCTTTTCGTATGTGAGAGGAGAAAAGACGCATTGCACTGCTGAGATAATGGGCCTTTTCTTGAGTTGCTCCTTACTGCCAACGAGGGCGGTGGCAATTTCAATCTGATATCGAGCATCCGAAGCATTCAGCGCTTCATGCTCCACATGCTTCGCCGTGTTTCTTGCAACGGTGATGAATTCCGTCAAGCATTGCATAGGCCCCGGTATGTCAGTGGTCACCATCGATGGCCAGACTGAATGAACGTTCTTGAGATAATCGACTATTCTGGTATAGAGTGCCAGGTCTTCCATCGTTGAATTTCGTCGCTCTCCGGTTTCCCCATCGATTATGAAAGCGGGCATTCCCGTTGTAGTGAAGTGTGGTGTTTGCTTATCCAGCACAAAATCGTAGTTCGGGTTTCTGGCGCCGTATGTGATGGTCTTCGGAGCCATTTCCAGCGCCTCTTGAACCAGATTTCTGGGGATGCTCGCATTATTACTGGCATAATCGACATTCGCCCCGGCTTTCTTCAATACATCGAGAGCCTTTTTGCTCCCAACTTTGATGCCGGTTCTCTCCAGGATTTTCAACGAAGCGTTATGAATAGCATCCAGTTCGGATTGTGATAGAAAACCTATACTCGGTTTACTCATATCTGTGCTCCTTATCAATTCATTTCTCAATGCAGTATGAGAACGTTGATATTAATATTTTATTTATTGACTGCACGTTTAATTTAGTATGCATGGTTTGTCCAGTTTCTATGCTGGTTGATTTACTGATTTTTACAGCCTCCTCGATTTCTTGCTAATTCGATCTATGTCTTTAGCTTTGCGCCATTATAATAGTTCTGCCTCGGCTTTCTTCAGGATTTTAGATACTTCATTTTGAATATCCTGGGGTATGGGCTCAACCTTATGCGTAGCCAGTATTTCCCTTGTTTTCTCCTTGGCTATCTGAGCAATCGACTTGGACCCTTTGCCCTGCCATACTTCAAACGTCTCCATATCGGTAATTTCAGGCATCCATCCTTCTCGGAAGTGTTGTAATGTATGTTTTTCGCCCAAGAAGTGGCCGCCAGGGCCAACTTTATCAATCACGTCCAGTGCTAGAGTATCGTCATTCACCTCAAGCCCCTCGAGGTATCTCAAAGCGTAATCAATAATCTCGTTGTCGATAACCATAATCTCCAGGCAGGTGCCTGGTCCTAAACTTGCAATGCCGCCTGCAACATCGGGCGTTAACAGCAAGCTCGGTATGAGGGAAATAGCTTTTTGGTAACCTGCCTGTGCATCCAAGAGTTTGGAGCTGCTGCCAAGTCCTCCTCTTTGAGTTGGTAAGCCATAGCGACGGGCTAGCTGGCCAACGCCCAGGCTCATCAGAGTGCTCTCAGGTGACCATTTGCGCCTCCCTGTTTTGTAATTCACAGTGCCGCATGAAGGTGCCCAGGCGACGGGTGCTCCGGGGCTGGCAAGCTCCTGGATAACCAGGCCGGCTAGAAACTCGGCCGTATTAACTACCATAGTGCCTGCCATAGTAGCAGGGCTTAGCTGCCCCACTGCGGGCATGGGGTATATGACAACAGGCACACCTGCCCTGGCATATTCTATGCTCGCATCCGTCATGCCTCCATCAAGCATAAGAGGCGATATGGTGCAGATAACCATTGAAATGATTGGTCGTTTCTTGAGTTCTTCTTTGCCACCAACAATAGCAGCCGCAATTTCCAGCTGGTATTTAGCTTCTGCTGTGGTTACTGTGTCACCTTCAAAGTGTTTTCCTGTATGGAGCAGTGCCGTATACATGTCAAGTATGTGCAACATCGGCCCGGGCACATTTAAATCGGTTCCGAACGGCCAGACCATGTCAACGTGATTGAGGTAATCAGCTACCACCAAACAGTCGATAATATCTTCTGCCGTTGAGTATCTGCATTCGCCAGTTTCCCCATCTATCATTAGTGGGGGGTTTGCGGTTGCGCAGAAATGAGATTTCTTTTTATCCAGCACAAAATCGTATTTCGGGTTTCTGGCAGCGTACTTCACAGCCTTAGGAGCCATCTCCAATGCCTCTTCAACCAGATTTCTTGGGATGGTCACACGCTCATTGACATAATCAACTTTCGCTCCGGCTTTCTTCAATAGGTCGAGCGCCTGTTTACTCATGACTTTGACGCCAGTTCTCTCGAGAACTTTTAGTGAACCATCATGGATAGACTCTATTTCATTTTGAGACAAAAAATTAATGCTAGGCTTACTCATTCTTCTGTAATCCCCCTCAAGTTAAAATTTTTCAGCTTATTTCTCATTTAGATCTGCCTTTCCCCATCTTTAATTTTTGACCAGTTCTTTTGCCTTCCCAACGGCAGATGGCGCATCAGGTGCATATCCATCGGCACCTATCTTATCTGCAAATTCTTGCGTCACAGATGCTCCCCCGATCATTACCCTGGCTTTTAAGCCAGCCCCTCTCAGCGCTTTTATGACATCCTCCATCCCCACCATAGTAGTCGTAAGAAGAGCTGAGATTCCTATCAAATCAGCATTCTTCTCTTTAGCTGCTTCTACGAATTTATCAGGCCCCGCATCTACTCCTACATCAGTTACCATGAACCCCGCTCCCTCCAACATCGTTCCTACTATGCTCTTCCCTATATCATGAATATCCCCTTTCGCTGTGCCTAAAACTACTGTCCCCGCACTCTCTATATCCCCTTGCTTTAATAGAGGACTTAATATCTTCAATCCCTGCTTCATCGCTGTGGCAGCAATTACCATCTCCGGAAGAAAGAAATCGCCTCTCTCATATTTATCCCCTACTATCGCCATCCCGGCAATAAGCCCCTCTTTAAGAATCTTCTTTACTTCCTGTCCCTCTTCTACCGCCTTCTTAACCATCTCCCCTACTTCATCAACCTCACCGCCTACTACTCCATCCTTTATCTTAGTCAAATCTACCATTTCTGTAACCTCGCTTTTATGAATTATTTGCTAGTGCCGCAGGTATGGTCGAAATTTCCTGAGCACATCCTACTTTTTCATTCATTTTAGGTTAATCTCCTTACACAGGAAAAACTGAAGGTTAATTCTTCCGAATGCCCTACATCTTCTTTGAAATTTCTCCTACTCTTTCCGTTGAGAGGCTCTCCAGAATCCTGAATTAGCTTACCTCCAAACCATCCATGATTCTGAGGAGTCTCTCCGTCTTATCAACCCCCACCTACCAAAACTTTACAGTAACCTGCGTTTTTCTCACCTAGCAATACTGAAGCTCCATACCCTACACTAGTTATGTCGTGAAGCGGCTTTGTTTGGTGAACTTGACTCCTCTCTTTGCAAATTCATCAAGGTATTTCTTTGGAGACACGTTGGTTGATTCAATTGTCACTGCTCCCTTCTTGGATATCTCTCCGTGTTCTAACAGCTGAATCGATACAGACAATGGCAAACCTACATACGATCCATAGTCCATTGAAGCGGTTATAGGCTTGCCATCAAAGAATGGGTAAGGCATCTGGCTATGATATACGCTTCTTTTACCTATACCATTCTTATATCCGGTTATCTCTACGGACAATATACACTGAGGATTGAATCCAATTTTCCCTGCCAGCTTATAGGGATCTTCCCACTTCTCTGCACTTTGCCGTTTTATGTGTTCCATAACAACTTCAAAGGGTGATACCTTAACGCCGTTAATCTCAACTGGTTCTGCTTCGAAGATGCCGTTCTCCAGCAAAGCTCTTATGAGTGTCATCCAGCCATAATGCCATATTCCTCTGGCTACGACTCGCTTCACTCGCTTCTCTTTTATTATGGGGACTAAAGGAAGAGTTTCGGATTCCCAATGCATTACGATATATGTCTCTTGTTTGCCTATAGGTTCTGGAAACTCAAGTTCCTTGGGCAAAGCGAAAGGAGGGAGGTTACGGATGATTTTGCCTTTTTCCCAGTAAACCCTTGCATCTGACCGGGGGTCATATTGGGGAATGACGGAATATACAAGGCCAGGGGTATTATAAGTTATGGGCCTCCACATACCCCAGTATAAGTTGATATCATCTATCTCATCCATCTCCTCACTTCCCAGAACAGCCATTTCGCACGTAGTTGCACATCCGCCGTTTCCTATGAGAATAGTTTTGCCCATTTTCTCCAGAGCGGAGGAGTAATATGTTGCCTTATCCAAATCATGCACCATGCTCAGACTCACACCGTTTATTCCCACTTCCGTTGCTGCATCCATGAAGTTATATGTATATTGATCAGGTAAACCATCCACAACATAGTCAGCGCCTTTCAATACTTTAACTATTTCGTCTTTCTTAGAGGCGTCGAGCTTAACATACGAAACCCTCTTATCGCCGTCCATCAAATCTATGACCCGTCTTGATTTTCCTTCATCAAAATCTGCAATAACTATCTCATCAAAATCACTTGTTTTATGCAGGTCGTATGTACAGGAAGCAGCCATGGCTCCTGCTCCTCCTAAACAAACTACTTTCATATTCGTTACCTCCTTATTATTTTAATCTTATTTTTGCTAAACTCTAATCCCATACCGGCCACTGTGCCGATAAATTGCCAGCAGAGCTGTCCACAACCATGAGCTTCTTGCCGCATAGCAAAGACCTATGAGCCTCTTCCTGCCCCTATCGCCATTTAGAAAACTGATTCAGGATTGTGCTAGCGCAAACGTTGCTTTACTTCAGATGTACCTTCAGGAAGCTCCAGTCATTCAACCAGGATACAGGGCCGCCTATTTCCTGCACCCAGCCCTCAAACTTATCAGTCCTGTAAGCAGAAATATACTCTGGTCTGTGCAGGAAGATAAGTGGCAAATCCTCAGCCAGAATGTCCTGCATCTCGTATAGAATCTCTTTCTTTGCTTCCAGGGTTTTCGCGCAGGAATTATTAACCCACAGTTCATTATAGCGAGGGTTATCGTAGTAAGTTGCGTTCCACCAATCCCCTCCAGAGCCCCAGCTAACCTGGTTCCGCCATACCCAATCTGACCATGGGTCGGGGGATGGTGAGGTAGTATACACCGATATCTCTAATAAATCATCCATCGGACGGTAGTAGTAATCCGCAAAAGTGTCCGGGTCCATTACTGCAACCTCAGTCTCTATGCCTATCGCCGGAAGCATCTCATTAATCAGAGTACATGTCTTAACCTCGGGTTGGAATGCCGCTGAGGTCGCCAGGCCAAAGACAAGGTTTTCACCAGTGGTCGGGTCATTCCTTATCCCATCTCCATCGGTATCCAGATATCCAGCTCCATCCAGAATGTCATTAGCTTTATCAGGATTATACTCGTATTGGGGTAAATCCGGTTTATGCATCTCGCTCTCGGGGTATATATAGCCATCGCATCTCTCTGCATATCCCCCATACACCATGTCTATAAGCCTGTCATTATCTATCCCATAGGCAATAGCATGCCTTACATCTTTGTCCTGTAACGGCCCGTCGGTGTGAAGATTAAATGCCAAAATAATCTCTTCAATCCCCGGCACCGTCTCAACCTCAATGTTCGGGTTCGCCTTTATGTCTTCAATAGCAAGCACTGGAACAGACAGGTTACCAAACACATCCACTTCACCCGATTGCAGCGCCATAAGCATAGACTCCGTGTTTCCATAATACTTGAAAACCACCTCATCCAAATACGGCCTCCCATCCCAATAGTCTTCATTGGCCACTAACCACATGTACTGGCCAGATTTGAACTCCTTTAGCTTGAATGGTCCTGTCCCGATTGACTCCTCATTCGGAAATGACAGTATGTCATCCTTATAGGGCTCAAAAATGTGCTTGGGAATTACAGCATCCCATAACCACCAACCAGGAATAACGGCAGTCGAAAGCTCGATATCATGCACAACTCTGATTGTGTAATCATCAATGACCTCAATTTCCTCAAAAACCTTTTCATGCTTGGCCCAGCCTGGTGTCTGGTCCAAATACTCAAGTTTAAAGGCCACATCCTCTGCTGTAAATGGTACTCCATCATGCCACGTGGCATTCTCCACAAGATGCAGCGTCCATGTCGTCCCATCTTCTGACACTTCGTAACTCTGTACCAACTTGGGGTAGAACGTATAAGTATCAGGAGCTATGCCGTAATGTGCAAAGTTCTCATAGACCACCATATTGTACAGGCAGCCCCAATTGGTATACTGCAACTTCATGTCCATGTTCAGGGAATCAATAGCCGCGGTGAAACCAACATTCAACCTTCCGCCATATTTTATTTCCCCCTCCACCTCCTCTTCTGGCGCAATTACCTCTTCTTCTTCCGGGGGAGTTACCTCCTCTTCCGCTGCAGGGGCGCATTGCATCATCGGGACAGCTAAGCTAAGCAGCAATATTACTGTCCCAACTACAGCTAACAGGTGTTTTCTTTTATCCATTATTACCTCCTTTAGTAACTTGTATCCAGTGTTTCCTGAGAAGATTTTACTTCATAAGCGTCAACCTCCCTTTTCTTTATTGGGCAAACAGAACCCCGATTCTGGCACTATAAGGAGCGAATAGTTAGCAAAGTAATGAGAATTGATGAGATGGCTAACTATGATCAGCTGTGCTATCTCCGATGCTTGTCCTTTATATAGAGCTCTCTCCTTCAATTTTCCAATCTCTTCTTATACCAATAAGGGCCCGTTCTGGTCGAGAACGAGCCCTTGCATAAAAAGGAGAAAAAGAGAAAATCTCACATATTCATTAGCCCACTTCATCTAATTAACTTTCACAACAACTTGCTGCCTTTTAGCATTGTAGAACTATCGCAAATTTATGGCAAGGTTTTGTGCCAGCTGACCACATAGGTAACCCTGGGTTATGGAGGCCACCAACTAGATTATGGCTAGCAAGCATTACGCTTTCCCTATTCTAAACACCTTAGTCCCACACACGGGGCATACACTCTGGGTTGCTGGTCTGTTATTTTTGAGTGTAATCTGTCTGGGATTCCTTATCTCCACCTTCTTTCTACACTTCATACAATAAGCTGTTGCCATAATACCCTCCTCCTTTATTTCAAACCTTCTCTATTATTGGTGTATAAACGAAGATATGTCAATAGTACTTCAGCCTTGTGCGAGACATGCTTTAGATCAGTAATCGCTTTTATAGGCTACACTTCACAGTGTGAAGATGATATTAGAGAACAATACGATGTTTTGGGCAACCTGTTTTCCCGGTCAATGCAAAACGAGTGACTAAACAGAATGGCTCTTCGCTGGAATACTCTATTGTAATGGCATAATTACACTGGCCCAGAAGTCACCTTTAGAGTAATGCGTTCCACCTTCACCATGTCCCATTTCTGGCTTCTGAGGTGCAATGTATATCGTGCCGGACAAGCCCTAAGTGCAGGCGGAGGCATGGCAGTATCCTGGCTATAAATGCGGGCGAACCGGGAAGGGAGCCCCCGAAGAGGCTCCCCTTTTCACATCTGCGACATTGATACGATTAAGGACCTTTTACGATATTTGCCGTATCAACCCCATAAATTGTACCCCCTCCATTGAGATCCGCAGTTAACACAGCTTCTGAAGATCCCTCTACTAGAAGGAGTCCGCTAGTACAAACCTGAACCACGAGATCAAGGAATCCATCCTCGTTGACATCCTTGAGAGACCCAGCATTTCCGCTTTTACCCTTTAGGCGTACCTGAGATCCTGCTAATTCGACGCTAAATGGATCAACTGTAGCTGCATCAAAATCTGGAGAGCCGAGGATTGCTACTGGGACTACGCCATTACTGCCTAAGTTGATACTATTGGGATCACTACCAGGCTTTATATCAATATCGACAGCAATGTCGCCTGTTACTCGGATAGAGTAAATACGATCACTCGAATATTCGAAGGCAGTAGGCCCGGTGGGTTCTTGACAAGTAAAGATAACCGGGCCGCTGATTGTGTCGTAATATAGGTTTGTACCCCACAAGGTGTAGTCAACTGCACCGCCTTGGCCTGACATAGAGGGATAATGAAGTCCTACGAAATCCCCTGCTTGTACGGTAATCGGCGTGGTTAAAGGATATGTATTGGTGCCTAAAGTTGTGGGAGTTATCACGTCACTCGTCCCAACAACACTCCACGCCGAGCCATCATAGCGGTATATGTACAATTGAACTGGCATAATTCTACCCACATAAATTTCCCATTGAGTAGCACGACCATCGGCATTGAAGGGATTGTTAGTGTCTACTATGTAGAAGTTTACCCAACTATCAGGTCCGTTAGACCTATCTTCAACATCGTTACCTGCTACTAAACCCGAAGAGTTTGCATAAGCAGGAGATGCAAAGGGTCTTGCCATCGGAATAGTCATACCTATTGCCAGAACCAGCGCCAGTATCGGGAATAAAATTTTTTTCATTTTAGTTTCTCCTTTTTTTTAAGATTTGCCTTATCGCCCATCGACCTGGGGCATCACGGCCTGTTCATTGGTTTATTTTTACTTTCAGAAAATGCCACCTCCTTTAACGTCACCACTATATCCTGGTAAGACTTGCGAAATCATAAAATTTGACAGCAAACTATTACATATTTATTACAACAAGCGTTTGCCCTATCGCCCCTCGACCTGGGGCATAGTGCCTTGCCTGTATTTAATTTTGCTTACAGAATGTTATTACCCTCTTTCAAAATAAAAAACCGACCTAAAAAGTCGGTTTCACTATTGGCTCACCGCCATCTAAGTGACCAAATACGGGTGGCGGTTCAGTGCCCCCTGTTAGTCAATTACTGGTCACGGTATTAAGTCATTATACTCCTCACACTATATTAGTCGCTCAAACCCTCAAAATCCCTCGTTAGTACTATAATTTCTACACTAGTCTTAATAATATAATTTGTCAAGATGACAAAACTTAACTTAGTTTTACTACGGGGGGATATTATGCATTGATAGCGGTAAAACGGCTCTGATTTAACAATGTGACGAAATGTGACCCTTCCGACTTATCGCTGCAAATTCCTGACATTTGTGCAACGCCTATCATACAACCATTAGTTCTAAAGTGACTTCGCGGAATAGACAAGAGGAGAGACTTGCGTACACTAGCTTGTTGTTGAATTTTGAGTTATCATAATATCTACTAATAACTTGAGAAAGGTGATTGCGAATGGATAAGATAGAAACACTATTAAAAGAACTGACCGAGTCTGACGGAGTATCCGGATATGAGGCTGAGACGAGCAGGGTGATCAAGAAGCATTTCGAACCGCTTGGAGAGATACTTGAAGATAAGCTGGGCAGTTTGACTTGCCGGAAGAAGAGCCTGGCGCAAGAGCCGAAAGTAATTCTGGTAGGCCATATGGACGAGGTTGGTTTCATGGTCAAACTCATTACCAAAGAAGGATTTGTGAGATTTACGCCTCTAGGAGGTTGGTGGGACCAAGTCTTGCTCGGACACCGAGTGCGCATCAAAACCAATAAAGGTAGCATACTTGGAGTGATAGGTGCTAAGCCCCCGCATCTCCTTTCCGAGGAGGAGCGTAAGAAGGTCTGTGAAAAGAAGGATATGTACGTCGATATTGGAGCAACATCACAACAAGAAGTTGAGGATGCCGGTGTTCGTGTAGGGGACCCTATTATACCGGTTAGTGAATTCGCTATTTTGCCTGACACAAAAACCTATATGGCCAAGGCCTTTGATGACCGTGTTGGCTGTGCTCTGGTTATTACTGTACTGCAGAGATTGATGGAGAAGGAGCATCCGAACGCTGTTTTCGGCGTGGCCACGGTACAGGAGGAAGTTGGTCTGAGAGGGGCAACTACCAGTGTTGAGGTCATCAATCCCGATGTAGCCATCATTCTCGAAACGGACATCGCTGGTGACGTGCCCGGTATTAAGCCAGAAGAATCAGCTACAAAACTCGGAGGTGGCCCAACACTCTTAGCTTATGATGCCCGCATGATACCTAATCTCAAACTTCGTGATATGGTAATTGATACTGCCAAAAAGCTCAATATTCCACTTCAAATGTCGACCATGGAAGGAGGAGCGACCGACGGCGGGCCGATCCATTTACATAGAGTAGGCGTACCTACGGTGGTTCTGGGTGTGCCGACGCGACATATTCATAGCCATAATACAATTCTTCGTCGGGATGATTTTGACCATGCTGTCGCGCTAGTAATGGCTCTCGTGCAAGGTTTGGATAAAGAGACAGTTGCCGCACTAACTTCGCATGCTGCAAGCGCCTAAGGATGTACTAATACATCGGTCTGTTGCCCAACAATTCTGGGGATTGTGCAATCCAGTTGCGTGCTAAGAGAATTCAATTCGTTAAGTTGGTAGACTTGCGGCATGTTGTTTTGCTCTAGGCTATGTTTGAAGAGACCCAAGGGCGGAGTCACCTGGAAATGGGTGAGGTGAGAAGAGCACCGGCAATCCGAGGCACCAAACCCAGGGATAGAAGGCGTTGCCCCCGGGAGATTCCGTAGTATTACATTCCATTTACATTCGAGTTTATCGGGCCCTATGGCATACCATATCTGAGCCACCGCAGCCTGTCGTAGTAGATAGTCTATGTGCCAGTGCAACCTCTTCTCTGACCTAAGGTGACGCCTCAGCCTACTGGCCAATCCGCCCAGGGCGCTACCTACATAAACATAATAGCCATGTGGGAGATTATGGATACCCAGTTTTCCTATTCGCAGGCGAAGTCCAACTCCCAAGGTTATCACCAAGGCGTAAGTTCCGCGATCTCTCATATCGTAATTTTATGCTGGTATCACATGTAAAAGCAATGGACTGTGCTGGCTGACCACATAGGTAACACTGAACTATGGATTTTAGCCAGCACAGATATTTGAGTGTTATTTCCATTAGTGATATGATTTAATAAAGGTTTGGTTTGTTAACATGGGAAGAAAAATCAGGATAAGAACAAGTTCGGTTGAAGTAGCAGCTGAACTAAATGATACGAAGACGGCTGAAGCGATTTGGGAAGCACTCCCCATCAAGGGACGTGCCAGTATTTGGGGAAAGGAAATATATTTCTCAATTTGCCTTAAGCTCGAGTTGGAGGCCGGACAAGAATTGGTAAGCATTGGAGATTTGGGCTACTGGCCGCCAGGCAGCGGCTTTTGCATCTTCTTTGGCCCGACCCCAATGAGCCAGGGAGACGAAATTCGCCCAGCAAGCCCGGTTACCGTGTTTGGTAAGGTCACTGGCGACGCTGCTTTGTTTAAACAGGTAGCTTCAGGAACAGAAATTACTATCGAGGAGGAGAGCAATGGCTGAAATGGTTAAAAGACAGGTCTATTACTTCAATGAACCTGGTGAAGGCGATACCCAACTGGTAATCGAAGCCGTCTCCCAACGACTGGAAGCCGGCGGAGTTGATAAGGTCATTGTTGCCAGTGACTCTGGTGAAACGGCGGCTAAATTTGCCGCTAACCTCAAGGGCAAGGCGGAGTTGATTTGCGTTTCGGGAGGACCAAGCCGGCGCGAAGGGGGCGAAGAATGGCCTTGCCTGAAACAGGAATTGAGACAAGATATGGAGAGGCTTGGAGTTGCTATCATTGAAAGAGCACCCTATGTTTTCCATAGTTCAGTATTGGCGGCTGCCGAGGGGGCTGGTGCCTTTCCCGAGCGCCTGATAATGGAAACACTATACTGCTTTGGACAGGGCATGAAGGTAGCTGTGGAAGTTGCTTTGATGGCGGTGTCCTCCGGCTACGTGGCACCTTTCCAGGATGTGATAGCTGTTGGCGGGTCAGGGACTGGAGCAGATACAGCGATCGTGCTTCGAGCTACCTATCCTGCTGCTCTGTTTGACAAAGACCCGTCAAAAAGAATGGAGATAAAAGAGATAATTGCTATGCCTATTTCCAAGAAGTGGTGGGAATAGGCTGAAATTGTGCCAAACAGATGACAGGGGATGTCAAACTCAGGCGTCGCTATTGGAATTATGTGGTTACTCTGGCCAACATTCTACTGATTTTCGGCGGTTGTGGTAAACCAGCGTGAATTGCGACGCCGCCTCCAGAATAAGGAAAGGTTATAGCTACAGGGCGACTCGTTGATACTACAGAAGGTATCTCAACTTCTATAGGCGATCCAGGGGATTACCGATCCCAGAGGTTTCGGGACTGCTCCATCTCCAGGAGCTCTCTACCCGCTTGAGATATATTTAGTGGCTAGTGATGTTGAGGATTTGACCTTTGGTGTCTACAGGTATGAACCAGATGGTAATCAAGTCACTGGAATCATCAACGGTGATAGGAGAACTAAGCTGGCTGGTGCTGATCTGGCGCAGCCCTGCGTAAAGGAGGGGCAATCTCCATTGTATTCGCCGCAGTTTATGAGAGAACAACCGTTAAGCATGGCGCAAGGGGCATAACATATGCGCACATGGAGACAGGTCACACCGGTCAAAACTTGTGCCTCTAAGCAAACTCCCGAACCTACAACAGGACGAAAACCCTTTGTAGATAATTCCTGTATGCAGTAAGTAATAACAACTGCCATCAGCTCTTGTTTGTGCGGGGATAAAATGCCCCAAATACCCTCACCATCTTTAGACAACGGCCGGAGTCAGCTAGCACATATTTCATCGCTTTGTTACCTGATTACACAAGAGCCTAGAATGTTACCTAACAGTTGCTGCCTAAGAATTTTATTGCCAGTGACCTGCTCCCCAAAAACGATACCAGTTATAATCTCGTAGAAAGGGGGAATAAATGGCCAAGAAAGGGTACACACCGGAACAAATCATTAATAAGCTGAGGGAAGCGGAGATTCTACTGAGCCAGGGAGCAACCATCGTCTTAGTCAGCAAGAAGATCGGGGTCAGCGACCATACCTACTATCGCTGGCGTAAAGAATACGGCGGCATGAGGGTAGAGCAGGCTCGACGTCTAAAGGAACTGGAGCAAGAAAACTACCGCTTAAAGAAGATGGTAGCCGACCTTTCCCTGGATAATGCCATCCTTAAAGAAGCCTCCCTGTGAAATTTCTAAGCCCGTCCAGGAGACGTAAGATTGTCCTCAAGGCATGGCAGAAACTTAGAGTCTCCCAAAGACGGGCTTGTAAGGTACTCGGTCAAGCCAGAGCCACCCAGAGGCGTCATCCGTCTCCACCTTCAGATTAGGAGAGGCTTACCAAGGATATCATTACCCTGGCAACTAAATACGTCAGATATGGCTACCGCAGGATTGCCATTCATCCACCATAGCCAGCCTTCACTATCCCAGCAGTAGAGTATAATGTAACTCCTGTCTACGCTGGCCAGCCCACCTCTCTTTAGTCCAACATTACTACTGGACTGTCTTTTGGTGGGTATATCAGGGGTAGAACAAATTCCGTTCCGTTTTCCGGCTAATCAATCTTAACTTTTGGGCTCGTACACCTCAAAAATCCTTCGCGTCGGCGGTGACTTCAAGATATTACCTAAGGCTTGTTGTACCTTGGGGGCTATGGCTGAGTTAGCAGCCTCCAGGTCTTCCTTTGTCTCCCATAACACCAGTGTATTGTAT
>Ga0265596_1000705_pt1 | contig 18191 bp, 17 predicted proteins | sample saktaG_FD_190143 | JGI IMG/M metagenome (GOLD analysis project Ga0265596, IMG submission 190143) | Saline water microbial communities from Sakinaw Lake, British Columbia, Canada - sak_2013_06_06_60m | ecosystem: Environmental > Aquatic > Non-marine Saline and Alkaline > Saline ...
TTAAAATAGGTTTTGCATCATACAATCTGCTTGTTTTTAGATACTTTTTTTCCATTCCGTTATCAATTAATGTTTTTTCATTAAAGAATATTCTTTATCAGTTTCGTTCACTGCCAGTTATTCAGTTATAAATACCAGTTTTGTCAATGAACAATTATCGTGCGAAATTCGTTCAGAATGTTCGCATCACCGGTAAAGCGGATCTCTGATCATCAATAGTGGTATCGACTTCGCAGATACAGATCCGTAACCACTTCAGATGGTTATAATGCTCTGTGGTTTTCAACCTGACAAGATATCCGGTGTGACAGTGGGGTCAGTATTGGACAGATGAAAAGTTTTGGTTATTGATACAATCCGACAGCATGAATGTCATCAGAATATCAAAGAGCCAGAAAAATCTCCCTTTAAACAACTTCTGAGTAATATCTAACATTTTATTTTCGTAAAGTCAAGGATAATATTGAGTAAGCGTATTGTCTTTCGTGACGCGTTACGGATTACGAGTTACGGCAAAAAGTAAAGTAAAAGCTGGATATTTTGATCATTATTCATATATTGTTCAGGAAGTGCTCAGAACTGATGATAAAATTCGTTGCAGCGGTGGCGGCGACAGTTAATGTTCAACCAATCTTTTGATTTCATGGAGGAAATGATGACAAAAAAAGAGCTTGCCTTGCAGTGGATGAAGAACAATACCCGGGTGCCTGCGGAATTTCATGACCTGTGGGCCCGGTTTAAAACGGAACTGGATGACGCCATGCAATTACCGGATACAAAGGTCGCGCGCTGGGATATCGGTCATTCATTGCATAAAAAAAACGAACCCTGTCAATTAATCTGGCATGAAGGTACGTTTAAAACCCGTCTGTCCGGTCCGAATATTGATGCGCTCAGTGGCAAGGGCGATATTACAATGAGAATGTTTGTCTATGATCTGACGAAACCGATCCATGCCAATTTTAAAGAAATTGTTGAAGCGGAAGTGTTGGCGGATAAGGCGGAAATAAACAAAAATAAATTGCATCCTGACGGCGATCCGAAAGTGATGGACTATATTCATAAAGCCTGGGCCTGCTATTCGATTGTCGATACGGTCAATAAACTGTATGAACCGACTTCCCGGAAGCAGCTGGATGATTCCAAAGTTCTGCTTCAGAAAGCCCGTGATGTCAATCCGGGTGATGAGCATTCGCAGTACTTCATCGATGAATTGCAAAGCTGGATCGATAAATGGGAAAAACGTCAGTTTGACGGCCGGGGTACCGAGAAGGGAATCGTATATGTCATGTTGGCAATGTGGGCTTTAGCCATTGTCCGGTACGTGATGATGTGGGATAAATTTTCGGAGAATTTTGCAAATTCCGGGTTGAGTACAGGGCGTTTGATCCTGGGTGGCGTGATTGGTGTTGTTCTGTTCGTGACGCCGATTGTATACCTGTGGGCATTACGGGCGCCGCTCTGGCTGGTAGACAAACGCAACCGCAAACCCCGGCGACGAATTTATAATTTTATCAACAGGTCCGCCAAAAAACAGATGAATGCCGATTACCAGTATCAGACAACAGATCAGTATGGCAACAAGAAAAGCGAGAATGACGCGGCGCTGTCACTGATGGGACCGATGCTGGGCATTATGGTGAAAATCATGTATTACGGCGGTTTTACAGCATTGTTGCCACTGTATGTGCTTGTGGCCATCCTCAGAAATTATGTGTGGTATAAATAGCCGCTGTTTTGATTATTGCCGGTCGCGGCCGGTATAGCGGAAAGCCAGTCAGCATCACTGAGCAGAGAGCCCGGTGACGAGAGCATAAGACACACTGGCAGAGGAACTCTCATCTGTAGCCATGTAAAAGTCTGTCATCACGAGTCAGTGTAATGAACGCGGCGATCTGTCCTTTGATAACACGGACCACTTCGTTGCCATGATGATTCTGGTCCCCTCGTGATGACAGATATAGAGTGTAGTGGCTTCGCCGAAATTAAATAATCTTATACCATACATTCATGCTCTCCAGTTGACCGGAGATATTGGTATTTTTGATTAGTGTCCCGCTATACTGGTAAGCACGCTTTGCAAAAGTAATATTCATGCCGTAAGACATGGCCCGGGCGATCGTATAAAGACAATGAATGTCAGTCTTTTCCATAACCGTTTCCATTTGATATAACAGGTACAGGGCAAAACCCATTCCGCGGTATGCCGGGAGCGTGGCAAAATCGGTCATCTCAACATTATTTCTGTCGTAATCAATCTCAGCTGAGGATATTGCCACGACTTGATCGTCCTTACTAATTAAGAAATATTTAACATGACTATTCATCGTCTTCTTCAGGTAGTCGGGATCGTGAATGGGAAAGGGATAGGTCTTGAATACTTTCATATAAACGTCGACCATCTGGGGAATATCACCTTCAGTGGCAATTCGAAATTGGAATGGTGATTTCAGTGGTATATCATCAGTTAGTGCCGATTTCGTTTTTGCAATTTCCAGCACATCTTTAATGTGTTCAATGTTCGCATCAACGTTACGATCTTTATAATAATATTTCGCCATAAAACTGGCCGTACCGTGATTGTTGAATAAATGCGGAATGAGGGCTTCCTGCTGATACCCGTTTTTCTCGAATTCAAACCGGGATGATTCCGGGACTTTTGCGATGATTTTGGTGTAATTATTTTTTTTCGCGACATTATCAAGATACGGGATTATTTCAACTGTATCCGATTTGGCCAATTTCATCAAGTAGATTCGATTATTATAATCGCCGTGTTGAAAGACAGACGATTGCCATTTCTCAATTTTATCCATTACTAGTTTGTCCTTTCTGATCAGGTAATAGAATTGATACAGTTACAAATACAACTGCAGACAATAAAATTCCAAATAGTGTGGCATCAAGCCCATAGGGTAGGTCAATTTTTGCAATGATCAGGAAAAGTGTTAGACTACCGCCACTGAGCATACCCCAAAAAGCGCCATGACTGCTGCGCTTAGGCCAGAAATACGCACCCAGGGTGGGAATAAACAGTCCGGAAACCATGAATGCATAGGCATATAGAATGGCTTTTAATACCATTGAAAATCGGCTAGCTATAATAATTGCGACAATTCCGATCAGCAGGGTCACCAGCTGGGAAATTCTGATATAGTGCTTTTCTGATTTATCAGGCTGGATAAATCGCTGGTAAATGTCAGTCACAAAATTTCCGCTGGATGCCATCAGACAGCTATCCGCAGTGGACATAATTGCAGAAAAATACGACGCAATTACGATTCCGGTAACTCCGATGGGCATTACATATTTAATGGTCATTGGCAGACCCATTTCGGGATCAACTTCAGGAAAAAGAATACGACCGCACATGCCCAGAAACACACCCATAAAAGCCATTACGGGGTATTCGAAAATACCGGCGATGTACCAGGCTTTGCGGGCATCTTTAACATCTTTCACGGAAAACATGCGTTGGTACAGTGTCATGGCAATCAACCAGATGGGTACTATGGTTACCAGCCAATTGATTAGTGTTATTATGGAAATATTTGTCAATGTAAAAAATTCATGCGGCAATGCCGTTCTGATTGCGGAAAATCCGCCAATTTTAATAACGGTAAGCGGAATTGCCAAAAAGATCAGACCTGTCAACAGAACAATCCATTGCACGGTGTCGGTGTAAATGACGGCTTTCAGACCTCCCAGGACCGTGTAGGCGATGATGATGAACCCGATGAAATAGAGTGAAAATTGCAGGGGTGCTAAACCGAATACGGCTTTTTCAAAAAGAGTTGCTGACATAAGCTTTGCCCCGGCCAATACCTGTGCACCCGTGAAGCCCATATATCCAATTCCCGATATGATGGCAGCCAAAGTTGCCACCCGGTTATTATAAACTGAACGTAAAAAATCCGGGTAGGTTAGCAACTTTTCCTGTTGGTCGATTTTTTTGATTTTTGGGATGATGAACACGGCTGACAGCCATGCTCCAATTAATCCGGTGAAAAGTAACCAGCTACCCGATAGACCCATCACAAAACCCAGTCCTCCGAGACCGATCGAAAAACCGCCGCCCACGTCTGTTGCAACAATAGACAATCCGACATGATAGGGTGACATTTTGCGACCGCCGACGTAATAATCGTCGATATCTTTATTTCTACGAAAGAAATAGAAACCTATATATAAAATTCCGACCATGTACAGGGTAAATATGATGGTGTCGATAATATGCATTATTCCGATCAGGTCCTTCGGTCGTATCGTTCTGTATTTTGAGGAGTCAAAGTAACCGTTTTATCATAATCCGAAAGTAGTTTTTCGATGCCAATGGCTTTTGTCTCATCGGGACTTTCCAGCTTCAGCTGTAAATCGCAATTATCACAATCTCGATCACAAAAATAGGGTTCATAGGAATCGGGTTCTTTGTAGGTTGTGATCACTCCTTCGTAATTTCGAAGAATCACTTTATTTGTGGACCAACTGATGATATAATTTGGCATTAGCGGTATTTTTCCACCTCCACCCGGTGCATCGACGACATAAGTCGGAACGGCAAAGCCACTGGTATGTCCAATCAAACTTTCCATGATTTCGATTCCTTTACCAACGGGAGTCCTGAAGTGACTTAAACCTTCTGATAGATCGCACTGATATAGATAATATGGTCGAACACGGTTTTGGACTAATTTATGGACCAGTTTCTTCATAATTCTCGGGCAGTCGTTGACTCCGGCGAGCAGAACGCTCTGGTTACCCAACGGAAAACCGGCATCGGCAAGTTTAGCTAGGGCTTCTCTTGAAGAAGAGGTGATTTCACGGGGATGATTAAAATGTGTATTGATCCAGAGCGGCTGGTGCTTCTTCAATATATTCACCAGATCATCGGTGATTCGGTAGGGTAGAACCACGGGAGTTCGGGTTCCGATCCGAATAACTTCAACGTGAGGAATTTTCTCTAATTCGGTTAGTATCCAATCCAGATATGTGTCTGATAATAAAAATGGGTCGCCACCAGATAAGAGTACATCTCTAACTTGAGGAGTTTTAGCAATATATTTTATTCCGTTTTGAATCTCCGATTTATTTGGAATCGAATCGTGATCACCGACTTTACGTTTCCGGGTGCAGTGCCGGCAATACATGGAACAGGTATTACTGATATGAAATAATACTCTATCCGGATAGCGATGGGTAACTAAAGGAACCGGACTGTCCTTATCCTCAGCGAGTGGATCAATCATATCATGTTTATTAATTATTAATTCAGAAGGCGAAGGAAATGCCTGCTTAAATACAGGGTCATTGGCATAATCTTCATCGTCAATTAGTGAAAAATAATAGGGAGTGATAGATAATGGAAATTTTTTAATTGTTTCCTCAATAGATTCACGCTGTTTTTTAGAAAATTTAATTCCTAATAATGTTTCAAACGTCTCGATATCCTTGATAGAATGTCTGATTTGCCATTTCCAATCTTTCCAGTTTTTAATATGTGCATCGGCATCAATTTTTCCAGTTAATTCTTGTTGTTTTTCGTTAAATATGGTCATTCTTTATCCTATGAATTAATTACAGATTTGCAAACACAAAAACATTTAATACACATGTATAAATGGAAACAGATAATAAAGAGTTAATATATTGTGAAGAGGTAATACATCAGAATAATTTATTAAATATCAATAAGTTGGGCTTAAGATAGCGATAATAATTATAAAACACAATTGTTTATTTAGAGTGAAGAATATTTCGATTCCGAATCAGTGTCGGAACGTAACTTTTCAGATTCAATCTGCCACGGCCCGTTTTTTATGACAATCCGATGAATGTCCTACATGAGAGCGAACCATCGGAAAGTTTATCTGGAAACCGGGCATATTCGCAGCTGAGATCACAATACTTCACAAGTCTACGGCCTATTTGATAAAACCATCGTACACACGCTGTTCAAAATACTGATAGCCTTTTCCCTCCAGCGGCGTTCCTGACAGAATGCTGTGAATAAAACCATTCTTCGCAACTTGTTCCGTATGATAAATGCCCCGGTCGGGATTGCGTTTGAGGATAAATTGTATTCGATTATCAAGTGCATTGTACCAGATCAGGCTGTCCCGGTCATCAACGGTAACATCAAACGATTGTTCAAGATTCCGGATCATCATTTTACTGCGGTACCAGGTTCCACCTGTCGCGCTGACGAAGGATTTTCCTTTGTACAAAGCGATGCTGTCGTTATAGGCATAAACCGTTAGAAAGCGCTTATCGGATTCCAGTAACCAGTTCGTCAGTTTTTCACCGTGCCGGAGGCTGTCTTCATAACCGTAATTGCTGTCGATAAAAGAGATTCGTTCAACGATGCCGGGAATTTCTTCGACTCCGTTCAAATACCCGAAAATGAAGCTCCCGCCACCACTGTGACCATTTAATGCAATCTTCAGATGTTTTGTTGGAAAACAGGACATAACGGTATCCACAATACTGTGAATTATCTCGGAATTATTGATGAATTTACGCCGCCATGACGGCCAGCTTTTCAGATCGTTTTCAAGATAGGCGACTACAATATTTCTATCTTTAATTTGCTGACGCAGAAACCTGGTCTGAGCGCCGATATGTTGAATATTATAATGCCAGTCATCGCCCTCTTCGAGTTGCTTTCCCATTGTCCAGGCTGTACTGTTGCCATTGGGCAGGGCATAGAATATCAGCAAGGTCGGCTTCTGCAATTTCATTCTTGGTACATCAATTGTGATACTGACATCTTCAGGATAACGAAAGTGCAGGGTTGTTTCATGTATTTTACTACAGAATTGTGCCCAAGTGACTAGAATTAGGAAAAGAATAATGCTTTTTAATCTCATCTTACCAGCCGATTAAAAAAGGTGGAATTAATAAAATAAAACCGACCACCAAAAAAATGATTTCTAGCGGCAGCAACCACTTTGCCCATTTTTCCCAGGATATTCCTGATAATGTCAAAACACCCATCGTGATTCCTGACGTCGGGATAATCATATTACTGAAACCATCACCGAACTGGAAAGCGAGAACGGCGGTTTGCCTGGTAACACCGACCATATCCGCCAGCGGGATCATAATTGGCATTGTCAGGGCAGCTTTGGCGCTTCCCGATGGAACGAAAAAGTTTATAATCGAGTGAATAACAAACATCGCCTGGGATGAGGCTATCGGGTGGAAATTTTGAATTGAACCAGCCAATGAATTCAGCATTGTATCGATTATCCGGCCATCTTCGGCAATAATTAAAATTCCCCGTGCCATGACAATGATCAATGCGGTTCCGACCATGTCTTTGGCGCCGGCAACAAAAGCATCGGTAAATTCTTTGATTGACAAACTTCCAACAATACCGATCACGATTCCGGTGAGAAGAAAAATCGCGCAAATTTCGTCGATGTACCATTGAAATTTCAAGACACCGAAGATCATTACAATCATCCCGGTAGCAAAGGTCCAGAGCGCGAGTTTATGACGGGTTTCTATGCCCTGGAATTCCTCGATATCTTCAATATGAAGATTCTTCCTTTTTTCCTCATCAATGTCAAAGGAGACACTTTTTGAAGGCGTTTTTTTTATTTTCAGCGCATAAAGCATGACAAAGGCAATCGCAACGGCAGTACAGATGAACCAGCAGATAAGTCTATAACCGATTCCTGAAAAGAGTGGAAGATCGGCGATCTGCTGGGCAATTCCAATCGTAAAAGGATTTAAGAATGCTCCCGCAAAACCGGCCCCGGCGCCAAGAAAAGGTATGGCAACACCTACGACAGAATCATAGCCAAGTGCCAGTGATAATGGCACGAATACCAAAATAAACGGAATGATTTCTTCACCCATCCCGAAACTGCCGCCGCCAATGGAAAATATAATCATGAAGATCGGGATAAAAAGCATTTCAATTATTGGCGAGCGTTCATGGGCTTTGATGATTGCTTTTATTGCAGCGTCGATGGCTTTTGTTTTTTCCAGAACTGCAAATATGCCACCGACGATCAGAACAAAACCAACGATTAAGGCTGCATTTTTGTCTGTAAATCCGCGAATTGGTGTTTGTAATACCGCCCAAAATCCCTGGGGATTGCTCTCAACAGAGTGATAGGATTCCGAAACGACAACTTTACGACCATTCATATCGATGCGATTATATTCTCCGCTGGGAATGATCCAGGTCAATATTGCTGTAAGGATAATTATACTGAAAATCAGCAGATAGGTGTTCGGTGCTTTGATTTTTGCCAGTTTCAAATCGAATCCCTTTTAGTTGTGTTTTTATCCATAAATGTGGAAGAATTTAACGGATTAAAGCAATGTGGGCAAGGAATTGAAGAATTCTTGTCTTAATAAAATATTGAATGTAAATTCGCCGTACAAACATCATGAATAGTGAGGTATAGACCATGGAACGAAGAGATTTTTTAAAAACTATCGGTGTTGCTGCGGTGGCCACAGGAGTAACAACAGGACTGGGTGGAGTCGCATGCTCAAAACAAAAATTTACGAAAGGAAGCGGCATGAAGCTGAGCTATGAAATTAAACAATTGAACCTACGGCATACTTGGACGATTGCCCGGAATTCGAGTAATTTTAAGCAGAACGTGTTTGTAAAGCTGGAAAAAGACGGGATTGTCGGTATCGGTGAAGCCGCCCCAAATGTTCGCTATGATGAAACACCGGAATCGACGATTGAAGTCGTCAAGAAAGCAATGCCTCTGTTTGCCAATGCTGATCCTTTCGAATTCGTTCAACTGGGTTATGATATTCAGAATCTTTGTGAAGGTCAGACTGCCGGAAAATGCGCACTGGACATTGCCCTTATGGACTGGGTAGGCAAAGCATTAAATACCCCACTTTATAAACTTTGGGGTCTTGATCCGAAAAAATCACCTCTGACATCCTTTTCAATCGGAATCGACACGCCTGAGGTCATGGCACAAAAAACCCGTGAAGCCGAGCCGTACAAGATTCTTAAGGTAAAGGTTGGTAAACCTAATGACGAAGATTTTATCAAAGCCGTTCGTTCCGTTGCTCCGGATAAACCGATTCGCGTCGATGCGAACGAAGGTTGGCACGATAAAGAAGATGCGATTAAAAAAATCGAATGGCTGGTGAAAAATGGTATCGAATTTATCGAACAGCCAATGCCTTCTCATATGATGGAAGAAACGGCCTGGCTGCGTGATCGTTCGCCGATTCCGATTATTGCGGATGAAGCCGTAAAATCGACGAAGGATATTCCAAAACTGGCTGAGGCTTACGACGGTATCAATATTAAAATCATGAAATCCGGCGGACTGCAGGAAGCCATGCGGATGATCTGGCTGGCGAAATCTCTGGGTATGAAAATTATGATTGGTTGCATGATTGAAAGTTCGGTGGCGATTACTGCCGCCGCACAGATGTGTTCGCTGATTGATTATGCCGATCTCGATGGGAATCTTCTTATTAGTAACGATCCCTTTGTCGGTGCAACTCTGGTTGATGGCCGTGTCGTAGTCAATGACAAACCCGGTATTGGTGTCAAAGAAGCCTGATCACTGGTTCAATACATCAATAAGGCCCTGTGTGATTGCATGGGGCTTTTTTGTTAGATGCGAGTATTGAATAATGAGATTTGAAAATTGAAACTTGAAATTTGGAATTTGTTTTTGCAGGTTTGCTTAGGATTTCTGAAAGATAGTTAATGAAAAATATAGAAGTGAAATCATTTCAAAAGGCATTGCTCAATTGGTATCAGACGCATAAGCGCCAGTTACCCTGGCGTGAGACAAAAGATCCATACCGAATCTGGATTTCCGAGGTAATGGCGCAACAAACGCAGATTGATACCGTGATTCCTTATTTTAAACGATTTATCCAGCGATTTCCCGATATGAAAACCTTGGCAGAAGCAGACTTACAGGATGTTTTAAAATTGTGGGAAGGACTTGGATATTACAGCCGGGCCCGGAACATGCATAAAGCGGCAAAATCGATTATTGAAAAATATAGTGGTTGTTTTCCTGAGAATTATGAGGAGATACTGTTGCTTCCTGGAGTTGGAAAATACATCGCTGCTGCCATATCCAGCATTGCATTCTCAAAACCCCATGCTGTTCTTGACGGGAATGTGAAACGAGTTCTCTCACGGTTAACATGCTCTGAAAAACCGATCAATGATTCAAAAAGTCAAAAACACTACCATGAACTTGCGGATAGTTTTCTCGATACTCACAATCCCGGCGATTATAATCAGTCGCTGATGGAACTGGGTGCGATAATCTGCAAACCGGCAAATCCAGTGTGTCACGATTGCCCTGTAATTAACCATTGTCGTGTATATCGTAAAAATATGGTCGAAAAATATCCAAAAAAGCTTCAAAAACAAAAAATTCCTAGCTACAACATTGCTACCGGCGTGATTCGGAAAGACAACAAAATATTAATTACAAAACGAAAAGAAGCAGGACTTCTGGGTGGTCTCTGGGAATTTCCCGGCGGTAAATTGCACAATGACGAAAGTGCGGAGGAGGCTTGTGTCAGAGAAATTCGGGAAGAAACAGGTCTACTCGTGAAAATTGACTGCTATTTGACACATGTTCGTCATGCTTATAGTCATTTTAAAATAGAAGTCGATGTATTTATATGCGATTATCAAAGTGGGGAAGTGGTTCTCAACGGTCCTGTGGATTTTCGATGGATTTCAATTAAGGAAATTGATGATTATCCGTTTCCCAAAGCCAATCATAAGTTTTTCAGTGCTTTAAAAACTATTTTATGAGATTTAGTATAGATCAATTGATGAATTTCAATTAATTCAAATCGAGTCTTAATCCGACTCCAACCTGCTTTAAGTTATTCAGTTGACTCAACGCAATTTTTGCTGCCAAATCTACACAATGACAGGCATATATTTCCATGATATTCAATTGTGCGAGGAATTCCACCGTTTTGTCCAATTGATATTGACTGGCATCCAACATGTGAAATCCGCCAATAACTTTCAATACCGGTGCATTGTCACAGATTTTTCGGGCATAAGCGATGGTGTTACAAATGCCGGAATGTGCACAGCCAGCAATGATTATCAACCCATTATCGATGCGATACACGAGTGATGAATCATCTATTATGTTGTCATCTTCAATGCTGTCACCGTTTAAAATTTTGGCAAACGAATCCTGACATTCAAAATCGTTGAGTCTTGGGATTTCTCCAAGGAAGATCAGCCTATCGTTAATCCAATAAGGCTTTTTTCTCAGGTTTAATTGACAATGTTGGGCCATCTTGTGCTGTGAAATAGGAGAACCAATATCACCAATTTCATTGATAATCCGGGATTTGAATACATCGGTATGAGCGATGAGAATTGGCGTTTTTACCTGAATTTGCTCTATGCGGGCTTTTAAATACTGTTGTGTTAATGGAATCAATCCGCCGGTATGATCAATGTGTCCGTGTGAAAGGACAATGTAATCGATGTCCAGAATGTTGATATCCATACTACGAGCATTGTGTAAAAAAGCATCGGAGTAGCCGGTATCAAAAAGTAATTTAAAATCCTGATCTTGAAGCAAGAAAGACAACGCCGGCTCACCAAGAAAATATCGGTCAATTAATGTGGAATTATCAACAAGGACGGTTAATTTCATACCTAATTCAATTTTACTAAAATAAGGATTATGAATTAACGGTAATAATTCAAGTAAATAGTACTAAAAAATGTTGGGGGCTTTTATTTCCAAAAATGAAAAAAACTCTTGAAGAAAAAAAATCTGTTTCTAAATTAAAACCCAACAAGAGGGGACTATTCAATGCAGAAATATTTTTTACACGACTATCCTTATGGCGTTTTCAGGATTTTTTCAACACCTCATTTCATGGGTCTTCTGACGATTGCGGTCATTAATTTTATCCTGATCTATTGGTTGAAGAAATACAAGACCGAGAAAGGGGATAAGATCATCCGGTATACGCTGGCAACTTTGTTGATTTTACAGGAAATCTCGCTAAGCGTTTGGCGTATTTATTGTGGAACTTGGCGGATGGGAACTTCATTGCCGCTGCATCTCTGCGGTGCGGCGATCGTGCTTGGTGCTATCATGTTAGTCAATAAAAACTACAGGTTCTACGAACTGGTCTATTTTTGGGGACTTGGTGGCGCTATCCAGGCGTTATTGCAACCGGATATAATCTATCCATTTCCTCATTATCGGTTTATCCAGTTTTTTGTATCCCACGGATTGATCGTTACTGCCAGTTTGTACAGTACGTTTTCATTTAATTTTCGTCCACAATTTCGGTCGATCTTACGGGTTTTTGTCGTTACCAATATCTACCTGGTTTTTATTGCGCTGTTCAACTACATATTCGACGGGAATTACCTCTTTATCTGCCATAAACCGGAAACCGCTTCGCTGATAGATTTCTTCGGTCCCTGGCCCTGGTACGTGCTAGTGCTTGAAGTTGTAGCCTTTGTGTCCTTTTTTATCTACTATTTGCCCTTCGCGGTGAATGATGGAGTGGTGAGGATAAGAAAGCATCAATGATGAATTAGGTAATTAATACAATCCAAATAATTTTTCTTGCAATAAAATGACTGACGGTCATAAATTTGACTTGTATTAATTAATACTTTAAAAATTGAAATATGAAATTGTAGATAATGGGCATCAAAGAGCGAAAAGAGCGGGAAAAACAACAGCGACGAATCGACATTGTTGATGCCGCTGAAGAGGTCTTTTTTTCCAAGGGTTACGAAAATTCCACCATGGATGATATTGCCGCCAAAGCCGAACTGGCCAAGGGGACACTCTATCTCTATTTCAACACGAAATCCGAAATCTGCCTGTCCATAGCCGTACGTGGCTTGATGCTGTTTCGGGAATTGATTGAGGAGACAGCAAATAAAGGTGCAAAAAGCATTGATAAACTCTCGGAACTTCTTCAGGTTTGTCTGAATTTTCAGAAAAAGCATCCCAATTATACCAAAGCCCTGATCCGTTTTCGCGATTTTATCGAGCAATGTCGTGAGAATAGCGAAATGCTGAACCTGGCGCACAGTGAGAACGATCAGATTATTTCCATGATCATGAGAATTATCCGCAATGGTATTAATGAAAAGTCTTTAAATGCTGATACTGATGCCGATAAACTCGCCATGGCGCTCTGGGGACAGATGTCGGGATTTCTGCCGAAACAAGCGTTTGAACACAGTCAAAACAATCATAGTAGCGAGGAAGAAGCAAGTACTGTAGAACATGTGGATTACCTGTACCGTCTGATTATCCGGGGAATTACATGCTGATTCACATGAACACTAATGCAATTCACAATAATTTTATGTATTTTTATTATAATATTTATCGGAGGATCGATGAAAACCATTAAACAGGGATTTTTACTACTACTGTTCCTGTCGGTATTCTGGATTTTGCTGACGTCGCTGGATCGCCAGGAATTGATCGCCGGCGCTGTCATTGTCGTATTGCTGACAGTGGTATTTTGGCGTAATTCCGGTATATTTGGAGAGATCAATTTCACTTTTAAATCGATTGGTTATGGCATTGCTTATATATTTGTGTTTATCTGGGCGTTGATTCGGTCGAACCTGGATGTGGCTTTCCGGGTATTGAATCCCAAACTTCCGATAAATCCTGGTATCGTCAAGGTCAAGACGAAGTTGAATTCTAAAACCGGTCGCTTGATCCTGGCAAATTCCATCACTCTGACACCGGGAACATTGACCGTCGAAACGAAGGGCGATTATTTCTATATCCATTGGATCGATGTTAGTACACAGGATATGGATCTGGCTTCCCATGAAATCGTATCTAAATTTGAAAAATACCTGGAGGTGATATTTGGCTGATATCCTCTATAATACATCAGCAGTAATTGCTTTAGCGGCAATTGTTCTGGCTGTTTTTCGTATGCTGAAAGGTCCCAACGGGGCGGATCGTGTCGTAGCGCTTGATGTAATGACGATTATATCGATTTCCTTAATTGTATATATCGCTTCATTAGTCCAGCGAATCATCTACCTCGATGTTGCAATGGTCTACGCTCTAATCAGTTTTATCGGTGTGGTTGCTATTGCCCGCTACCTGGAAAGGGGGCTGTAATGGACATACTGGGTGGAATCATTACGCTGTTCGGGTCGATTTTTCTGTTTCTCGGTGCGTTGGGAATTGTCCGCATGCCCGATGTTTATAATCGGATGCAGGCGGGAACCAAGGCCACGACACTGGGAACATTGCTCTTTCTAACTGGTATTGCCATCGGACACATTGAATGTATGTGCATTTATCGAATTTTTATTTTAATTATATTCATTATATTCACCAATCCGATTTCGTCCCATGCATTAGCCCGGGCCGCTCATTATATTGGCATTCCACTGACGGATAAAAGTGTCAGCGATGCTTTAGCCGATGATGAAGGTAAGGAAGAGGAGGCTGTCTAATGGAAAACGTCATTATAGTTGTACTCGGAATCGTCATGATTGCTTCAGCATTCATGGCAATCTATATGAAAAGCCTGCTCTCCTCGATTATCGCGGCTGGTGTAATCAGCCTGCTGGCGAGTGTGATTTACCTCTTACTGGCAGCGCCGGATGTGGCAATGACGGAAGCAGCAATCGGTTCGGGTTTGACGACTGTAGTATTTTTGTACGCTTTCAGCAAGGTCAGGAATAACAGGGAGGAAGACAATGGTTAAGCGATTTTTGATTTTCCTCGTCCTGATATTTTTTGTCATTATGCTATTACCGTTGATCTCGGATGTTCAGCCTCAGACCGAATTGAATTCCTTAGCGTCGAAATACGTGGAAGACGGCCCGGATGAACTGGGTGGCGCTAACCTGGTGACATCAATTGTTGTGACCTATCGTGGTCTGGATACGCTCGGTGAAGTTGCGGTACTGTTTATTGCGACGGCCGGAGTGGGATTTCTACTTCGAAGACGAAGAAATTCCGAATCAAAAACGGTGAAAAAACGGTCGTCTTCGGAGATACTTCAATCCGGAACTGCTCTCTTGATGCCGCTGATATTTTTGTTTGGAGTCTATATATTTCTGCACGGGCATTTAACACCCGGTGGTGGTTTTCAGGGTGGTGTAGTAATTGCTTCGGGTGTATTACTGAGTTTATTAACCTACCCGAAGTCTGAAGTCAGCCATAAAATTCTGAATATGATCGAATCGCTGTCCGGTGCATTTTATATTGTCGTTGGAATTTTGGGAATTTACCTGGCAGCCGGTTTCCTGGATAACCGGATTTTGCCATTGGGCGATTTTGGGCAACTGTTCAGTGCCGGAGCGATTCCAATTATCTATTCGCTGATCGGTCTGAAAGTCGGATCGGAACTGGTGGGTATCCTGGACAGTATGCAAAGGAGTGACTCATGACATTAGTAAGCGTTATTGGATTTATCCTGATTGTTGTGGGTTTGTGGGGTATGCTGACCCAGCGAAATCTTATCAAGATTATCATCGGGTTTTCAATCATTGATACCGGTATTCATTTGTTGATCGTATCGATTGGCTTTATAAAAGGTCGAACTGCGCCGATTATCGATACAACTATATCAAAAATCGATGCCGTGAATCGGGTCGTTGATCCAATTCCATCGGCATTAGTGTTGACTGCGATTGTGATTGGTTTGGCAGTGACGGCGCTGATGCTGGTCTATGCAATCAATTTATATCAACGCAAACAATCATTGGATATCAACGATTTTGAGGAGTTAAAATGGTAAATCCGCTCTATATTTTCATTATTGCGCTTGGAACGGGCTTTCTATTGTCGTTGATTGACCGGATGCACCGATCGGTTTCAATGCTGGTATTTTATGCTGCATTGACCGGAATGGTGATTATTACCGGACAATGGTTGATCGCGATTATGCAGGGAATAGATGCTGCGATCATTTATACTGCTGGCTTTCAGGCGCCGTTTTCGATTAATTTGAGATTGGGACTGGAAGAAGCGATTTTCACGTTTCTGGCAAATGTCGTTGGCTTAATGAGTGCAATATACCTGTTTTCACGATTCAAAGAATCCAAAGCCGGTGCGATGGTTCTGTTTCTCATGATGATCATGGGAATAAACGGAATGATTATGACCCGTGATATGTTCAACCTTTTCGTCTTTATGGAGATTACCTCGATCGCTACATATGCACTCATCGGGATTAATCGAAATACGGAATCCCTAAGCGCTGGTTTTAAATATATTATTGCCGGTGGAATCGCTTCGTCGTTTTTCCTGATTGGAACGATCTACCTGTATCGTCTGGCCGGTACCTTGAATATTGATACAATGATCGCTTCGAAAGAAATGATTGCCGGTAAAACTGGATATATTGCATTATTTCTTGCACTTGCAGCAATTGTAATTGAATTGAAACCTTTTCCGGCCAATGGCTGGGCACTGGATGTCTACCAGGCAGTCAACAGCGGTGTAGTGGCGGTAATCGCCACAGCCAGTTCGGCGGCAATGTTCTTTGTGATTTATAAATTGTTGCCATTATTGAATATTTCAATGATCGATGTTCTGGCTGGAATCGGTATTGTAACCTTTGTGTTTTCCAACCTGCTTGGTCTGAAACAACAGAACGCAAAACGGCTGCTCGGGTATTCCTCAATCGCTCAGATGGGACTTATTCTGGCCGCACTAACTCTCTTATACAAAGGGACTTGCGGAATTCTTCCAACAAATTTGTTGATCATTATTGTGGGTGGTCTTTTTCTGAATCATTTCCTGGCAAAAGCCGGACTATTTTGGTTAGCGGGATTATTCAAAGATCAGGGAACAGGTAAATGGTCAGCCATTCGGCAGAACCCGCTACTGCTGTTTGTGTTTGGCAGCTTCACTTTTGCATTGATCGGTTTACCACCGTTCCCGGGATTCTGGGCGAAGTGGGAACTGGTTCTGTTCCTTGCGAAAAACGGACAACACTTCTGGATTTTCACAATTTTATTGGGATCATTTTTTGAAGCAATCTACCTGATTCGCTGGCTGATCAGTGTCGTAAAAGATGCTGTTGAGCAGGAAGTCATACTAAGTTTCCCAAAGATTCTGCCGCCAGTCGTTTTTATGATAGGGTTGTTCAATGCCGGCTTTTTAATGATTATCAATTATTATTCTTTTAATCCGCTGTTTTATGCACCTTTGCTGATCGCAGCGTTTTTCTTCGGTCTTGACTGGTTGCCCACGAAATTTAAAGGTGTTTTAACAATAGGACTTATCGGAGCATTTGCCTATCATATTGTTCCGCAACTCGATGGTATTTATCAAATTTTTGCAGTGTTGTTTTTTGGTGGAGGAATGATACAATTAATCGCGACGCTGCAAGCGTCAGGAAGGCGGACCGGGTTTTATCCCTTTGTTTTGATGATGTTTTTAGCATTGGGAATATTACTGAAATCGGAAACCACGTTGCAGTTTTTCTATGCCTGGGAACTGATGACAGTCAGCTCATTTTTATTGATACTCAGGGGTAGACAGGCTGAAAAACATAGCCTTTTATACATTCTTTTTTCATTGGCTGGCGCCTATCTAATCCTGCTTGGATTTGCTTACGGTTATGCGTCAGTCGGAAATACGAATATACTTGCACTAACCGGCATAACAACCTATGCATCAGTTGCTTACGGTTTTATCCTGATTGGCTTTTTAATCAAAACCGGAGCGCTGGGAGTACATATCTGGTTGCCAGGATCCTATGCAGAATCGGAAGATGACATATCTCCAATAATCTCATCTATTTTGAGCAAAGCCGGTATCTTTGGAATCATGCTGGTTGCCGGATTATTGGGAAAAACTCTAATTGGCAAAATCGAGATTAGTTCGTTGCTTGGCTGGCTGGGAGCCGCAACGGCACTGATTGGAACATTGATGGCGATCTTTCAGGAAGATATAAAGAAACTGCTGGCTTATTCTAGCATGGGGCAGGTTGGCTATATGGTTTTGTCTGTTGCCATGTTGTCACATCTGGGTTGGGTATCGGCGTTATATCTATCATTCAACCATTTATTCTTCAAAGCATTGCTGTTTATCGCTATAGCCGGAGTGGTTTCTCGGACAGGTACCCGAACCATGTACGAAATGGGCGGACTGATCAAACGAATGCCTTTTTCATTTATTTCGGTACTGATTGCGATTATTGCACTTTCCGGTGTGCCGCCG
>Ga0265596_1000711_pt1 | contig 18071 bp, 23 predicted proteins | sample saktaG_FD_190143 | JGI IMG/M metagenome (GOLD analysis project Ga0265596, IMG submission 190143) | Saline water microbial communities from Sakinaw Lake, British Columbia, Canada - sak_2013_06_06_60m | ecosystem: Environmental > Aquatic > Non-marine Saline and Alkaline > Saline ...
TAATCATATTTTTATAATAAATATTTACCCCTGTTAAATAAATAATGAAATAAATTGTAATTGACGGTTTAAAACCGTTAACCTGCCTACCAGACAGATAGGCAAACCACTCTTATTTAACGGGGTTTACTGTTCTTATTATATCATAAACCCCCAGTAAAACCAAAAAACCCCTAAGGGGGGAATCATTATTTATTATTCATTTTTCATTTTTCTACATCCCTTCGTATTCCCTCATTGTTAGCTGCGACTCAATTTGCTTAACGGTTTCGATTACTACCGCTACCACGATTAGCAAACTTGTGCCGCCAATAGCTAAGGACTGCATGCCGGTAAAATAACGCATAATCAAAGGCAGTATAGCGATAACCCCCAAAAATAAAGCCCCGGCAAAGATAATTTTGTGCGTGGTGTTAGCCAAATATTGGCTGGTGTGGCTGCCTGGCCTGATGCCAGGAATGAAACCGCCTTGTTTTTGCAGGTTTTCCGCAATCTGCGTAGGATGGAAAATAACTTCCGTATAAAAATAAGTAAAGCCAAAAACTAAAATAAAATACAGGATGCCGTAAAATAATTGGTTTTGAAAAGCGCCTATGACCCACTGGGCAGAACTAGCGATCCAGGAAGTTCTAGCGTGAATGAAAAACTGGGCAATCATGGTCGGAAATAGAACCAAAGAAATGGCAAAAATTATCGGAATAACGCCAGCCATATTGACCCGCAGAGGCAGATGAGTGCTGGTTCCCCCATACATTCTATTCCCTCTTACCTGACGGGCATATTGGACTGGAATATTTCTTTGGCCTTCATTAATTATAACCACGCCAATAACGGTAACCAAAGCGATTATAGTAAACCCTATCAGAATAAACATCTGGGAAGGGTCAAAAGTGACAATTGTTTGCTGGACTATCTGGGGAAGACCAGCCACAATGCCGGCAAATATCAAAAGAGAAATACCATTGCCAATATTTTTCTCCGTTATCAGCTCACCTAACCACATTAAAAATATAGTGCCGGCCGTTATGGTAATTATCATAGCCGAAAGGTCAAAAACGCTTACATCACCTAAAATGCTGTAAGAAGAGCGGCGCAGAATAGTAATCATGCCATAAGACTGGGCGACGGCTAAAGGTATAGTCAACCAACGCGTCCACATATTAATTTTCTGCCGGCCAGATTCCTCTTTCTGCATTTCTTCCAAAGCCGGAACAATCATAGCTAAAAGCTGAAAAATAATGGAAGAAGTAATATAGGGAGCTACACCCATCATGACAATGGAAAAATTCTGCATACCACCCCCGGAAAATATATTCATCAGACCTAAAATCTGATTGCTGGCAAAAACGTCTTTTAAAGCAGCAACGTTTACCCCTGGAATCGGAATATGGGCGGCAAACCTAAAAACTACTAACATGGCTAAAACAAAAAGTATTTTCCCTCGCAAATCCTTTATTTTCCAAGTTTGTATAATTTTTTCAAACATTTGTTTCTTATTTTATTTATCTCACCTTGGCAGTAATTATCCCAAGCTGTTCCTTTACGCTTTCGCTAATTTTAACTCCCTCGAATTTAATATCCTTTATCCTTAATTCGCCGCCGCCTAAAATTTTAATCGGCAATTCTATTGTACCAATTAATTTTTTAGCTAGCAATGATTTCGGGGCAATAACCGCTCCGTCCTTGAAATTACTATTTATCTGGGCTAAACTTACTACCTGACTTTTTGGCTTTTTAGATTTAAAACCCCTCGCTTTCGGAATTTGGAGTAATTGTTTTTTCATCCCCAGGCGCTTTAAACCGGTTACGCCAGAACGGGATTTCTGCCCCTTCTGCCCCCGGCCACTATAAGTGCCATGGCCGGAAGAATTTCCTCTGCCGACTCTTTTTCTTTTTTTCGTTGCTCCCTTATTCGGACCAATAGTATGTAGTGATAATGACATAATTTTATCTCTTATTTCCCCGCCACTTTATTAAAATATTTACGGGCGGGATCCCGCCTCGGCGGTGATTTTATCTTCCTTTCCGCTCTTCTGGTCTTTACTTTTTATTTCAATTTTCTTCATTTTTTTTAAGGCCTCAATCGCACATCCAGCATTATTAATTTTATTGTTGGTCCCTAAAATTTTAGCAGAAACGTTATGAACGCCAGCCAGCTCTAAAATAGTTCTCACTACCCCGCCGGCAATCACCCCCCGCCCCCGGCGGGCCGGTTTAAATAAAATCTTAGCCGCGCCTGCCTTGTAATAAAGTTCATGAGGTATAGTCTCGTTAATTGTCGGAACCTCAACAAGATTTTTCTTAGCTTTATTTACGGCTTTATTTACGGCCATAGCAACATCCGCGCCCTTGCCCAAACCGATGCCAACCTTATTTCTCCTATCGCCAATAGCCACACAAGCGCGAAAACTCATCCTCTTGCCGCCGGCCATAACGCGGGTAACCCTGGCTATGTCTAAAACTCTTTGCTCATATTCATCTCTCTTATCATCCCTTTCTCTATCCCTTTTCTTATTTCTCTTCATTTTCCCTCTCTGATTGCCACCCATTCTATTTCCCGAAAACTTTCCTCCCGGAACAAAATCATTTTTCTTGGTCTCTTTTGCCTTCCCCTCTGCCCCAATCCCAAGATTGGCCGGTTTTATTTCTACCGGTTGATCTTCCTTTATTTCTTCTGTTTTCTTTTTTTCTTCTGGCATATTTATTACTTAAGACTATACTAATAATTTGTAAATTTGTCCCGCCAAGGCGGTGATATAAAATTCGTAAATTTGTAGGGTACTAAAACTTAAGACCGCCTTCCCTGGCTCCTTCGGCCAAAGCTCTTACTCGGCCATGATATTTATAGCCGCCACGATCAAAAACAATCTGTTTTACTTTCTTGGCCGCCGCTTTCTTTGCAATCAATTTCCCTAATTGAAAACTAATATCTTTTTTGGGGAGGCTATCGCCTTTGCCGGCTTCTGGTTTTCTCGCCGTTATCTCTTTGCTATGGGCGCTAGCTAGTGTCAACCCCGCCTCGTCATCTATCAACTGCACGTACATACCGCTGTTTGACCTAAAAACACTTAAACGCGGACATTTTTTTACTCCCCTTACCTTTGCTCGCACTCTTTTGTGCCTTATTGTGCGCCCAATATTTTTTTTTATACTTTTACTCATAGGTTTTATTCTTTAACAGCCGTTTTCCCGGCTTTCCTTCTTATTATTTCACCGCTGTACTTAATGCCTTTGGCTTTATAAGGATCAGGAACTCTAAATCTTTTTACCCTCGCGGCGGTTTCACCCACTAATTTTTTTTCTAAACCCCTTAGGGTAATAACGTTTTCTTCTACGCTTCCTGTTATCCCTTCTGGCAGACTATATTCAATCGGATTGGAAAAACCCAGGTTAAGAGTTAGCTTATTTCCGCTTAGGGCCGCCCGATAACCGACACCGCTTATCTCTAATTTCTTCTCAAAACCTTCATTTACGCCAATCACCAGATTATTAATCAGGCTTCTATATAACCCCCACAAAGATTTTTCTTTTTTCTCCGTCGGATTTTTAACGCCGATATTTATCTCTTTATCCCCTATATCTACTTTTACTAAATCGTTCAACTTTTCCCTTATTTCACCTTTAGGCCCTTTGACAATAATAAAATCACCCTCAATTCTGGCTTGAGTGCCAACCGGCAATTCAATTGGTATTTTTCCTAAACGTGACATAATATTTATAATCCTAATTAATCCGAATTATTATCCGAATTCTCCGAATATGATACTCTTTACACAAAACATTCGGAGCATTCGGATAAATTAGCAAATTCGGATTATATTAATATACTTCGCAAAGAATTTCTCCGCCAATACCTTTTTTCTTAGCTTCTTTATTAGTCATCATCCCTTGCGGCGTGGAAATTATAGCTATCCCTAAATTATTTAAAACTTTCGGCAACCGGTTTTTTTTAGCATAAACCCGCAAACCGGGTTTGCTTACCCGTTTCAGATGGTTAACCGCCGGCCGGCCGCTCTTTTTATATCTTAAAACAATCCTTAATTGATCAAAAATATAACTTCTATCTTTCCTGTCCTTAGAAAAATTTCCTTTTATTACTTCTACTTTTCCTACCCAGCCTTCCCTTTCTAAAATTTTAGCAACCTCAAATTTTATTTTGCTCATAGGCAAAACTACCTCACTCTTCCCGACAGCTGAAGCATTTCTTATTCTTGTTATCATGTCAGCGATTGAATCCGCCATATTTTTAATTTATATCTTACCTAATATTTAGCTAAATTTATAGTCCGTAGCCCCGCTAAAGCGGGACGAAGGACTACCAAGAGGATTTCTTTATTCCCGGCAAATCACCGTTATCAGCCAACTCCCGAAAACAAATGCGGCATAAACCGAAATCGCGCATAAATCCACGATTACGGCCGCAACGCCAGCAACGCCTTACTATCCGAGTGGAAAACTTAGGCTTTCTTTTTGCTTTCGCAATTAACGCTTTTCTCGCCATATTTATAAATCAATTTATTAAAATACTAAGATTTTTTAAGGGGAAATCCGATAAATTTTAACAACTCCAAGCTTTCATCTCTGCCCTCGGCAGTAGTGGCGACAATAACTTCCAAGCCGTGGATATTTTCAATTGAATCATCCGAAATTTCCGGAAAAGCCACATGCTCCTTAAAACCAATGGTTAAATTGCCGGTTTTATCAATTGATTTTTCAGCCAAACCGCGAAAATCCCTTACCCGAGGCAAAGTGACATTTACCAATTTCTCCACAAAATCATACATACGATCACCGCGTAAGGTTACTTTAGCCCCGATAATCATGCCCTCTCTGACTTTAAAAGCGGAAATCGCTTTTTTGGCCTTAGTTAAAACACATCTCTGGCCGGTAATGCCCGCCAAATTCTTCTTAACATTATCAATATAGGCGCTGTCTTTGCTAAAACGTCCAAAACCGACGTTAACTACCACCTTATCAAGTTTTGGCACCATAAGGATATTATTATAACCGAATTTTTCCTTCAGTTGCGGCGCTATTTCTTTTTTGTATCTTTCTTTTAATCTCATAAATTAATCTCTTTTTTAATCTATTTCCTGCTGGCATTTTCTGCAGACTCTGATTTTTTTCCTTTTCTTCTTCCCGCCGACAGTTAATTCTAAATATTTAAAGCCAACCCGACTGGCTTTTCCGCATTTTGGGCAGACTAAAGCGACCTTGGACAAAGGTAACGGCGCCGGGAACTCAATTCTCTGGCCTTTTTCTCCCTGCCTTCTCGGCCGCATATGCTTTATCAATAAATTTAGGCCTTCCACGCTGACTTTGTCATAGGCAGAGAGAACCTGCAAAACTTTTCCAGTTTTGCCCTTGTCTTTTCCAGATAAAATTTTTACTTTATCACCTTTTTTGATTTTCATAATATTTTTACTTCTTGCCTCGCCGAAGCTTTAGCGTAGGCGGGTGTCACCTTTTTTGATTTTCATATTATCTTATCTATTAACTCCATCAAGTTAAAATTTAATGGCCGTAGAGTTTTACTCGCTATTAAATTTTAACTTGATACAGTATATTTTTGAAAATATTAATCCGCCCAAGACGGACTAAAAAAGTTTTTAAAGCTTTACAAAACTTCCGGAGCCAGCGAAGCAATCTTAAAAAATCCCGCCCGTCTTACTTCTCTGGCTACCGGGCCAAAAATCCTTGTCCCCTTCGGTTCTTTCTTGTCTTTATCAATAATAACACAAGCGTTATCGTCAAAACGCAGATAAGTCCCGTCCTTTCTCCTGATTTCCTTCTTTGTTCTGATAATAATTGCTCTTACCACATCTCCTTTTTTAATAGCGGAATGCGGGGTAGCCTTCTTAACGGCGGCGGTGATAATTTCCCCGGCCCCGGCATAGCGCTTTTTATATCCACCTAGAACTGCTATGCACTGCACACTCCTGGCCCCTGAATTATCAGCTACTTTTAATTTAGTTTGCACTTGAATCATATAAATACACTTATCAAACAAATTTAAACGAATGAACGCGAAATATTTAAAAAACCTTAGCTCATCATTCGTGCAATTTCGTCTATTTTTATTTTTTTTGCGTGTTATACAATACACGCCATTTTTTTTCTTTACTTATCGGCCGGCATTGCCTAAAAACCACCTTGTCGCCTTCTTTATACTGATTTTTCTCATCATGAACTTTGTACTTCTTGTTGGCAATGTATCTTTTGCCGTATTTAGAGTTCATTTTCGACCGATCTACCTTTACGACAATCGTCTTGTCCATTTTATCACTAACAACCAAGCCGTTAAATTTTTTTCTGATAACGGCTTTGCTCTGGCTTAAATTACTTTCGTTCTCTACTTTCTGATTTTTTTTCTCTTCTTTCACCCCGTTGGAAATTTTTTGAGTTTCTTTCTCCATAACGATACAATTTATCTTTTAAATACTTCTTACCCTGTTAGCCCCGCTTAGAAATTTATTTCTAACGGGGTTATAAATTTGGATATTTTTCCCAGTTAGATTTCTAACGGGGTTCATGTTTAAATAATATATTTATTTCGTCTCCCTTTTTTTCCGATTCTTAACCCATTAAGTAATGTCAGAACATGAGCAATCGTTTCTCTCGTTCTTCTTATTTCCCGAATGTTCTTTAATTGCTTATTAGCATCTTTAAAACGCAAATCCCTTAGTTTTTCCCGCGATTGGGCTAAAATTTTCTGCAATTCTTTCTCTTCTTTATTTTTTAATTCTTTAAATTCCATATTCGTTTCCTTTATTTTTTATTCATGTTTCTTAGCAAACCGGCATTTTATCGGCAGCTTGTGGGAAGCAAAAATCATCGCTTCTTTCGCTTCCTTTTCGCTTACACCCTCTATTTCAAACATAACCATACCCGGCTTCACAATCGCTACATAGTGGTCTACCGAGCCCTTGCCTTTACCCATCGGAATCTCCCCGCCCTTTTGCGTTACTGGTCTATCCGGAAAAATTCTTATCCACATTTTCCCGCCCTTTTTTACATATCTGGTTAAAACCTTTCTGGCCGATTCAATCTGCCGGGAAGTTATCCAATGAGCTTCCATAGCTTTCATACCAAAACTGCCGAAATTAATATGAGTCAGCCGGCTAGCTTTACCGCCACGCCTTGCCTTATGGCTCTTCCTATATTTAGTTTTTTTCGGCATCAACATACTATATTTATTATTTCCTGCCTGCCGGCAGGCAGGTATTATTTAATTTTCGACTCTTTTTTGCCAATTACCTCACCTTTGCCTAACTCCCGGTCTTTCTCAAAAACTTCCCCTTTATAAATCCAAGTTTTTACGCCGATGCTTCCGTAAGTAGTGTGGGCAGTCCCCCGCGCATAATCTATATCAGCTCGCAGAGTGTGCAAAGGAACCTTGCCAGAAACTAATTTTTCAGTCCGGGCAATTTCCGCTCCGTTTAAACGACCGCTAACTACGACTTTAACTCCCAAAGCCCCGGCCCGTTCAACCCGGCTTATTGCCTGCTTCATAACCCGGCGGAAAGGCATTCTTTTTTCTATGTCTATAATCATTGACTGCAAAACGATTTGAGCGCTTAAATTCGGCCTGTCCACTTCAGAAATATTAAGATTAATATCCCCCAGACGGATTCCGGCTGGGCGGGACAGAAACTTATCGTGAATCTTTTTCTTTAAGTCTTCAACGCCAACACCGCCCCGGCCGATAATTAAGCCCGGTTTGGCGGTATAGATATTTATGCTGATCTTATTGGCGCTCCGTTCAATTTCTACCCTGTCTATCCCTGCCTCCCTTAATTCCTTAAGTAAAAATCTTCTCACCCGAATATCCTGTTGAATATTCTTTATGTAACCTTTACCACTGCCAAACCAAACCGACGGCCAAGTCTTTGTTATACCCATTCTAAATATTTTTGGATTAACCTTTTTCCCCATAACTTTAGTAATTACAAATTCACAAATATTATCACAAATAACACAAATAAAAATTAAAGTGTTTATGTAGTATTTGTAAATTTGTGTTCTGATTTGTGAATTTGTAATTATCCGCTTTTTCTCCTAAAAATTTTTTTCATAAAACCGCGGCTTCCTCCCCCCTCAATTTTAGCGTGCTTGCCGCTTCCTTCTGACCTTAAATCTACTATTTCTTTGCCTTTTTCTTCTCTTAGGGCAGGAGAAATGTTCTGTTTCTTTTCCTTTTTTTCTTCCACCTTTAAGCCTTCGGCTTCCTTAGCCGAAGAATCTAACCTGACTGGAGCTTCTAATTTCTCTTTCCGCGCCTTTTTCTTCCCGCTTATTTTTATTTCTTCTAAAACCAGATTTATATGGCCCATTTTCTTCCTGATAGGAGTGGCGCGTCCGTGCGCCTTTGGTTGCCAGCGTTTCAGGACCGGCCCTTCATCGACCCGTATTTCTTTTATGTACAAATTATCCTTGTCCAGCTCATAATTATTAATTGCGTTAGCTATTCCAGAATTAAGTAATTTTGTTATCGGCAAAGTCGCTTTCTTATTTATAAATTTCAACTGCTCTAAAGCCCTGTTTGCCGCCATCCCCCGGACAACATCAGCTACCAGACGAATTTTTCTGGGCGACATTTTTATATATTTTGCTTTGGCTCTTACTTCCATATTGTTCAACACGTTAGTTGATTTTAAAACATTTTATAAACCTTTAATTCAAATATTTTAGTAATTTTTAAACGTTAACGGAGGAATGCGAATGCTACAAATTCTTATTCTTAAAGTATTTGCGGCATTCGTATTACAGTAAGAAAGTTTAAGTCCGCACGTAGAATTCGAATTAAAGGATTACTAAAAGATTTAGGGTCGCGAGAAGCTATTCCTAAAATTTATTTACTCTCCTTGCCCTGTTTTACCGCCCCCGCTTCTGTTACCTCTTTGGCCTGGCCTTTGGCCATCTTGCCGCCGTGACCTATAAATTTCCTGGTGGGAGAAAATTCTCCCAGCCTGTGGCCGACCATATTTTCCACAATGAAAACCGGAATATGCTGTTTGCCATTATGAACTCCGATGGTAAAACCTACCATCTCCGGAGTTATAACGCAAGCCCTGTCCCAAACCTTTATCACGGTTTTATCACCCTGTCTCAAGGCCTTTATCTTCTTTAATATTCTTGGGTTTACGTACGGACCCTTTTTTAAACTTCTTGACATAATACTAGTTGATTTCCGCCAAAGGCGGATCAGCCTCTGGCTGAAGTTAATTGGGTTTATTTTAAATTCCTAATCGGCTAATCCCTAATAACTATCGTTCATCCCGTTTCACTTTTATATTATTAAATCCAAATTTCAAATTACAAATTATAATTAGCCCCTTCCTTTTCCTCTCCTCTTTATAATAAACTTATTTGAATATCTATTTTTTCTCGTCTTAACGCCCAAAGCCGGCTTGCCCCAGGGAGTTTTTGGATGCTTTAAGCCAATCGGCTGGTTGCCTTCGCCACCGCCATGAGGATGATCAACCGGGTTCATGGCTTTACCGCGAACAGTCGGCCTTATGCCTAAATGCCTCTTGCGGCCGGCCATGCCTAATTTAATATGACGCTTGTCCGGATTACTGACCTGACCGATAGTACACAAGCATTCTTTGTTTACTAATCTGATTTCCCCTGAAGGTATTTTGACCTGTGCGTACTTTCCTTCAACGCCCATAACGGAGATTGAATTTCCGGCTCCGCGGGCGATCCTTCCCCCCCGGCCCGGCTCCAGTTCTAAATTATAAACAGCTACGCCGGCCGGAATATATTTTATAGGCATAGCATTTCCCCTCTTTATTTCAATCTGATTTTTTGAGCTTGACACTTCCTCGCCGACAACTAGGTCAATCGGAGCTACTATATATCTCTTGGCCCCGTCCCGATAATTAAGCAAGGCAATCCTTGCTCCCCGGTTCGGATCATATTCAATTGAGGCCACTTTAGCCGGTATGCCAAATTTATCTCTCTTAAAATCAATCTGGCGGATATATCTCTTAGCCCCGCCACCTCTGTGCCTTACTGTAATTTTACCTTGGGCGTTGCGGCCGCCCGTCTTTTTCTTAATTATTATTAAATTTTTCTCCGGCCGGCTTTTTGTAATATCAGAAAAATCATCGAAAGTCGCCCCTCGCCTGCCTGGTGTAGTTGGTTTTACTTTTTTAATCCCCATATATAATTTTGGTAAAAGCTATAAAAATTAAAAAGTTAAATGTTAATTGTCAACTGTTAATTGTTATTTTAGACGCCTTCGTAAATCTTTATTGTTTTACCTTCAGGCAAAGCGACAATCGCCTTCTTCCAGTCTTTTCTCTCCCCCGAAATCCGGCCGCTGCGGACAATTTTACCTCTAACTTTTATTATATTAACACCAATTGGTTTTATGCCATAAACTTCTTCAACCGCCTTGGCTATCTCTATCTTATTAGCTTTTGGAGAAACCGCAAAAATATATTTGTTTAAAGCGCCTAGATTAGTCGCTTTCTCCGTTACTAAAGGCTTAATCAATATCCTATACGCCCGGGAAGATCTACTTTTTTTCTCTGTTTCTTCCGTTTTCCCAGTCTTTTCAATTTTTTTAGAAGAAACCGGGACGACTGAACTTTCTTCGTAAAGCTCCTTCATGCTCTTCTTGTTTTCCTCTTTTTTGCCATCCTTAAGCACAACGGTTTTAACCGTCTTTTTCTCTTCTTTCTTATCTTCTTTTTTTCTACTAAATAAACCCATAAAATTAAACTTCTAAATTGCAATTTCCCCGCCTGCCATTCGTTGGCTCGTCTTAAACAAACTATTATTATTCAAAGCTTTAGGTGTTAAAAGGTTTAAAGATGGCGGGCAGGTAATTTCTAATAAAATTCCAAACGACAAATGACAAATTTCTAAACATGTTTTAATTTTTTGAATTTGACATTAAACATTTTATTAGAAATTAGGTGAATTATCACCGCCCCGGCGGGATCCCGCCCACAATAGATTTTATTATAAAGTGGCGGGAGAAATTAGAAATTTTATTTATATCTCTCTTCCAGCTTTTTAATGCTGTCAACAGTCAAAATTAAATCCCTGTATTTAAGCAAGTCAACAATATTTATGTTTTCTAAGTTGATAATTTCCACTCCGGGTAAATTTCTCCCTGAATACCTGATTTTCCCATCATTATGAATATTAATTATTAAAATGCTTCTTTTCTTTTTTTTATCTTTCTTTTTTTCATTTTTTTCTCCTTTTTTTCCGGAATTAGCCTTCTTCTCCGAGGCTTTATTAAAAACCTTTTCTAATCCTTCTAATATTCCATTAAAAATCTTAGTTTTATATTCTTTTACTTCCAGCTTATCCAGAATGGCAAAATTATTATTTCTTATTCTGTCGGACAATACCATCAGAATCGCTTTCTGCCTCATTTTTTTATTAATTTTCTTTTTAAAATTCCTGTCTTTGCGCGGACCGAAAGTAACTCCTCCGCCAATCCAGATTGGCGAACGGTTTGAGCCGGCTCTGGCCCGACCCGTACCTTTTTGCTTCCACGGCTTTTTGCCTCCGCCTCTGACTTCGCTCCTGTCCTTGGTATGAGCTAGTACTTGCCGCCTATTGGCCATTTGCGCTACTACCGCCTGGTGGATTAAGCCCTGATTTTCCGGAACGCCAAAAACCTTATCGGATAACCCTAATTCTCCGACTGCTTCTGCTTTCTGATTGTAGATATTTGTCTTAATTGGCATACTTATACTAATTATCAATTTTCAATTCTCAATTTTTAATAAAATTCTATCAAAAATTAAGTAATTAATCCTTTGCTGCTTTTTCTTGTATCTGTTTGCTAACGTCTATTTCCTGTTTACCAACATTTTCAACTTTTTCTTCTTTTTCTTCTATTTTTAGTTCTTCGCTTTTCACTTTTAGCTTCAATTCCCCTTCCCCCTGAATTAACACCAATCCATTTCTGGCTCCTGGCACTGCTCCTTCTACTAATAATGTATTACTATCCTTATCAACTTCAATTATTTCTAAATTTTTAACAGTCACCCTGTCTCCGCCCATTCGACCAGGCATTCTCGTCCCCTTAAAAACGTGAGCTGGCCCGGTAGCGCCGATAGAGCCGGGCATCCTTACCTGGTCCTTAGTGCCGTGAGTTTTATGGTGGCCTTTAAAATGATGGCGTTTGACTACCCCCTGAAAGCCCCGGCCCTTGGAAATGCCTATAGCGTCAATAATATCACCAGCTGTAAAAGTAGTAACATCTATCACATCTCCAACTTTTAAATCCTTATCACCAGTTTTAAATTCTCTCAAATATCTTAAATTAATTTTTAATTTTTCATTATTAATTTTTAATTTTTCTAAATGCCCTTTCTGCGGCTTTCTTATATTTTTTTCCTTCTTTTCGCCAAAACCAAGCTGGACAGCGTTATAACCGTCTTTATCTTTAATTTTAACCTGGACAATCGGGCAAGGGCCAGCCTGGATTTTTGTGACCGCCACTACTTTCTCATCCCGCCAGACCTGGGTCATATCTAATTTTTTGCCTATAATAAACTTCATAATTACAAATTACAAATCAATTACGAATTTACAAATTACTCATCCCCTCATTTGTATATTTGTAGCGGATTTGTAATTTGTAATTAAAAAAACTGGCCATTAAGACCAGCAAACACACATTAATTAAATTAACGCTTATTGTGTTTTATGCTGAAATCTCTCCTGGAAAATCTAAATTTCTGCCAAGCACTTTCCGCTAAATAACGGAGTTGCTTACACAAACTTAATATATCTAATTGTTAATTTATATTATAACTTTAAACAATTTCTGTCAAGCTTTGATTACAAATACACAAATCTGCTCACAAATACCACAAATTGGAAAATAATTTACTTAACATTTGTGCAATTTGTGTATTGATTTGTGAATTTGTAATTACTGCATTTTTATCTCCACATCAACTCCGGCCGGCAAACTTAGGTTCGTCAAATCTTCAATAGTTTTAGCTGAAGGGTCAACAATATCAATCATCCTCTTGTGGATTCTCATCTCATACTGATCCCGGGCGTCCTTATGAACAAAAGTTGACCGGTTAACTGTATATTTTCTCTTTTCTGTCGGCAAAGGAACAGGACCGAAAATTTGCGCATCGCTTCTTTTGGCCGTATCAATAATAGTCTTGGTAGACTGGTCTATTATCTTATGGTCAAAAGCTTTTATTTTTATGCGGATTTTCTGCTTAAAATCATTATTTTCTCCGCTCTCTTTGTCCTTAATTTGATCCTTTTTATTTTCTGCCATTTTCCCGAAATTTGTAATTTGAAATTGGTAATTTGGTGTCTTTGAATTCCCTAATTACTAATTACTTCAGCCAGAGGCTGATCCGCCTTTGGCGGAAATTACTAACTATTTTTTAAAATAAACACTACAGCCCCGCTCTTCGCAAAGAGCGGGGTTAAGTGACTACTTTATAATCTTAGTTACGGCGCCGGCGCCGACAGTTCGTCCGCCTTCCCGTATGGCGAATCTTAGCTTTTCTTCCAAAGCAACCGGGGCAATCAATTTAATCTTTAAATTAACGGTATCGCCCGGCATAACCATCTCTGTTCCTTCCGGCAATTCAACCTCACCGGTCACATCAGTCGTTCTTATGTAAAATTGCGGCTTATAACCCTTGAAGAATGGTTTATGGCGTCCGCCTTCCTCTTTGGTTAAAATATACACCGCTCCTTCAAACTCCGTGTGCGGAGTGACTGTGCCTGGTTTGGCCAAAACTTGGCCTCTTTCCACCTCGTCTTTCTTCGTGCCTCTAAGCAAAACACCGGCGTTATCGCCAGCCTGGCCCTGATCAAGCATCTTATTGAACATTTCTATGCCGGTGATTACGGTCTTTTTCGTCTCTCCTAAACCAACAATCTCCACCTCGTCATTCAGCTTCACAATGCCCCTTTCAATCCTGCCGGTAACTACGGTACCGCGACCTTCAATGGAGAAAATATCTTCAATCGGCATTAAGAAAGGATGGTCAATGTCTCTCACCGGTTCAGGAATATATTCGTCCAAAGCCTTTAAGAGATCAACAACCGACTGGGCATCAGGACCGGTCGGGTTTTCTAAAACTTTCAAGGCGGAACCGCGGATAACCGGGGTCTTGTCGCCGGGGAATTCGTATTTTTTAAGCAAATCGCGGATTTCTTCTTCCACTAAATCAATCAGCTCCTTGTCTTCCACCATATCGCATTTATTCAAAAACACGACAATATAAGGGACGCCGACCTGCCGGGCTAAAAGAATATGTTCTCTGGTTTGCGGCATGGGCCCGTCAGTCGCGGCCACGACCAAAATCGCGCCATCCATCTGAGCGGCGCCGGTAATCATATTTTTTACATAATCGGCGTGCCCCGGACAGTCAACGTGGGCATAATGGCGTTTCTCTGTTTCATACTCAACGTGGGCGGTAGCAATGGTAATGCCGCGCGCCTTTTCTTCCGGAGCCGAGTCAATCTGGTCAACTGTTTTTTGCGATGCTTTTAAGCCTTTGGCGGCAACAACTTTTAACATCGCCGCTGTCAAAGTGGTTTTGCCATGGTCAACGTGACCAATGGTGCCCACATTGATATGGGGTTTTGTGCGTTCAAATTTATCTGCCATGGTTTTTTGTTTGCGGCCCCCAGCAAAGGGGTTACCTCTCCGCCCTTAAAGCGAAGAACCAGCCGTCATTTGTTAATATTAAAAATAATATAAAAATATAAAAATAAAATAATATAAAAAATCTATCAATTTATTTATCTAACAGGATAACTAATATCCAAGGTGTTCGAAATTATTTTATTATTTAAAAGGGAACATCTTTTATAACTTCTTCCGCGCTGCTTTTTGTGCTGGAAGGTATTTCCCAGTGATTGCCAAACTTATTTTTATTCTTATCCTTCCCTTTGCCCGGGATATAATAATCATCCCCTCCTGACCCGTCCTCTAACTCCCTTTCGCTAAAAGGGTCTTCATAATAATACATATCTTCCTCATCCTCATCCTCATCAAAATTAATATCTTCATCAATATCTTCGTCAAAATTATCTCTATCATTTTTCTTCATCCAATTCTCGCGGAAAAAGGGTGATATTTTTTCTTTTCTCTCACTCAAAAATTCTTTGTTTTCTTCGGCTTTTTCATCATTCTCACTTTTCCAAATGGCTATATCACGATTTATTTTATCAAGTAGTTCCTCTTCTGTCAAGCTCCTTAACTCATTCTGGCCTAAAACAAACTTCTCGTATTCGTCTAACCTCATAACTACAAAAGCGCTATCCGGTTTTGAACTGTCAATCACAATTATTTTATCACCGGTAATCTTCGCTAAATTAATCGCTTTTTGCAATTGATCTTGCATAATTTTTTTATTATCTTTTCTTTATATTAATCTAGGGTTAATTCTATCCCAATCTTGGCTAAAGGTCAATACTGTTAGTTAAAAATGCAAAAATCTCCGGCCCGCCTCGCGTTAAATATACTTCCAATAATTACTTGATTGTATCTGCTGAATAGTAAATTGAAAGACGAGTAAAGGGCGAGCGGGGCAGGCAAAATGAAAAATGATTTTTAAATTTATTTGTGATTATCTACTGCTTCTACTGGCTATTGTCTCGGCAATATTAGCCGGCACTTCAGAGTAGCGGAAAAATTCCATGGTATAACTGGCTCGGCCCTGACTTAAAGAGCGCAAAGTGGTGGCATAACCGAACATTTCCGCCAAAGGCACTTTAGCTAAAACTACTTTGGCTGTGCCTCTGTCAGTCAACTGATCAATCTGGCCGCGCTTAGAATTAAGGTCGCCGACAATATTGCCCATATATTCTTCCGGCATTACCGCTTCAACTTTCATTATCGGTTCCAACAAAATCGGCTTGGCTTTCCGGCAGGCCTCTTTAAAAGCGAAAATTCCCGCCATTTTAAAAGCCGCTTCGGAAGAATCAACTTCGTGGTAACTGCCATCATAAACCGAAACTTTTATGTCAACCATCGGGTAACCGGCTACGACTCCCTGCTCCAGCGCTTCTTTTACTCCTTTGCCTATGGCCGGAATAAATTCTTTCGGTATAACTCCGCCCTTAACTTCGTCAACAAACTCAAAGCCAATTCCTGGTTCCTGCGGTTCAACCCGCAGCCAGCAATCGCCATATTGGCCGCGGCCGCCTGACTGCTTTATATATTTACCCTGGGCTTCGGCTGCCTCTCTAATCGTCTCCCGATAAGAAACCTGGGGCGCTCCGACATTGGCTTCAACATTAAACTCCCTTCTCATCCGGTCGACAATAATATCTAAGTGCAGCTCGCCCATGCCGGAAATCAAAGTCTGGTTCGTTTCTTCATCAGTCTCCATTCTGAAAGTCGGATCTTCTTCCCCTAGTCTCTTTAAGGCCGCCCCCATTTTCTCCTGGTCAGCTTTAGTTTTCGGCTCAACCGCAATTTTTATAACCGGTTCCGGGAAAACAATGGATTCAAGTAATAAGGGTTGACCTTCATCGCAAAGGGTGTTGCCGGTAGTCGTACTTTTTAAGCCAATGACCGCCGCGATGTCTCCGGCATAAACTTCTTTTATTTCTTCCCGATGATTAGCATGCATCCGCACCAAGCGGCCTACCCGCTCTTTATTGCCAGTAGAAGAATTTAAAATATAGGAACCGGCCTGTAAAACCCCCCTATAAACCCGGGCAAAACACAATTTTCCGACAAAAGGGTCAGTAGCAATTTTAAAAGCCAGGCCGGCAAAAGGCTCATTATCATTAGCTTTTACCAGGATTTTCTTGGTTTCATCACGTACGTCCATACCCTCAATCTCCGGCATATCCAAGGGAGAAGGCAAATAATCATTCACGGCGTCAAGAGCTAATTGGACACCAATGTTTTTTAAAGCCGATCCGCACAAAACCGGATAAATAGCATTAATAATTACTCCTTTGCGCAAAGCCCCTTTTAGTTCTTCTATGCTTATTTCCTCTCCACTTAAATATTTCTCGGTTGTCTTATCATCGCATTCCGCTATTTTTTCTACCATTTCACTCCTATATTTTTTAACTTTTTCTTTCATGTCTTCTGGAATCGGAATCTCATTCACTTGTTCCCCATGAACCCCTTTAAACTCATAGGCTTTCTCCGCAATTAGATCAATCACGCCCAGGAATTTATCTTCAGCGCCGATAGGCAACTGGATGGCCGCTGCTTTCGGGTTTAACCTGGTCTGGATGGAATTAAGGCTCATAAAAAAATCCGCGCCGATTTTATCCATCTTATTAATAAAACAAAGACGCGGCACCTCATATTTATCCGCCTGGCGCCAAACTGTTTCCGATTGCGGTTCCACCCCCTGGGACCCGTCAAAAACCGCTATGGCCCCGTCCAGAACCCGCATAGACCTTTCTACTTCAACCGTGAAATCAACGTGCCCGGGGGTATCAATAATGTTTATTTTATTGCCTTTCCAAAAACAAGTAGTGGCCGCGGAAGTGATAGTGATGCCCCTTTCTTTTTCCTGCTCCATCCAGTCCATTTCCGCCGCACCTTCATGAACTTCGCCGATTTTATGCTTCTTTCCCGTATAAAAAAGAACCCGTTCCGTAAACGTGGTTTTACCGGCGTCAATATGGGCGGCAATGCCGATATTTCTGATTTTTTCTAAGGGGTATTCCCTGGGCATAAATTTCTTAAATTTTCAATTTTCAATTCACAATTTTTCAGCCAAGGGCTGACCAGCCTCTGGCTGGCAATTAATTTATAATTTTTAAACTAATTAATTTGTAGATTTATCTGAATTGCCGAACTTCACTGGTATTTCTACTAAATTTAATTCCGACCCGTCTTCAGCGCTTTGTTCGTAAACCGCGATAAAGCCCTCTTTAGTGTTGCTAAACGCAAAATTAAGCGTGATTGAATAATTCCCTATTTCACCAACTTCACTTGACTTAATTGTAGTAAATTCTTTAACTAATGTTTCATGGTCGCTGTTTCGCAATTCAACAATTAAATTATTTTCAAAAGCTACTGCTTTGCCTTGTATGGTTACAGGGCTGAAAATGGTCTGTCCGTCTTCTATATTAAA